>Ga0164313_10001692_pt1 | contig 19574 bp, 25 predicted proteins | sample GuaBasSedimGuay4_FD_113735 | JGI IMG/M metagenome (GOLD analysis project Ga0164313, IMG submission 113735) | Subseafloor sediment microbial communities from Guaymas Basin, Gulf of California, Mexico - Guay4, Core 4569-4, 0-3 cm | ecosystem: Environmental > Aquatic > Marine > Hydrothermal vents... | reverse complement strand
TGAACAATGAGACAATAAAACAATGAGACAATGAGACAATAAAACAATGAGACAATGAGACAATGAGACAATGAGACAATAAAACAATGAGACAATGAGACAATAAAACAATGAGACAATGAGACAATGAGACAATGAGACAATAAAACAATGAGACAATGAGACAATGAGACAATGAGCAAGAATAATGAATAATTAAACTGTTTAACTGCCTTGATTCCCAAGAAATGATATTTTTGCAACACGCTTTACATGAATTCATTTACCGAACATATAGCTGCATTTGACCCTATTTCTAAGCCAGATTCCGGGAAGCTTGTGTATTTAGAACCTGTGGAAATGGATTATACTTTTCCAAATGGGGTTTTTCAACAATTAATAGAACAAATCAAAGGTAGATATTCGATAATAACCTTTAACAATAGTCGTTACCGCACTTTCAGAACTTTATATTTTGATACAACAAAAAACAAACTTTATATCGCTTCACATAATGGAAAAAGAAATCGTAAAATGGTTCGATATAAGCATTGCGTAGAGTCGGATGTTACTTTTTTGGAAGTGAAGTTCATCAACAGAAAGGGACGTATTAAGAAGAAAAGTTTAAAAGTAGATGGTATTAAATCAGCATTTTCGAAAGATGAAATAGCTTTTTTAAAAAAGGTGATGCCAAAAAAAAGGATTCTAAAACTTGAGCCTCGCCTGGCATATCATTACAAAAGAATAGTATTAGCAAATAAAAAAGGTAACGAACAACTTACTATCGATAGTGATATTAAATTTATTTATAACGATACTGAGGTTAAGTCACCTGAATTTAGTTTTGCCCAAATTAAGGTTGACCGCTATTCAGAAAATTCAAGTTTTATAAAGGGTTTAAGGGATTTGGGGATAAGGAAAGGCCAAATTGGCAAATATGTGCTCGGAATGAGTATTTTCGGCAATCAAAAAGCAAATCTTTTTAATGGGATTACGCACAGAATTAACAAAATAATAGAAAGTTATGATTGATTTTTTTCAGGATTTAATTAATTGGACTGATTTTATCTATTTGTTTCAGGACAAATATCTTGTTCATACGGTAGATAAAGGGTGGACCATTTTTAATATTCCTTTTCTGGATATGAACGACTTCTTAAAACTACTCTTTAAGTTTGGGTTTTTCATGTTCTTCCTTACCATACTGATCAGGTATATTTATTACCCTCAATCACAAAAAAAGAGCTATCTCACCACCTATTTTTTAATTGGGATATCTGTTTTCCTTATCAGCATTACCCTCGAAAATGTAAAACTGGAATTAGGGTTTGCCTTGGGCCTGTTTGCTATTTTTGGGATTATACGTTACCGTACAGATGCGATCGAAATTAAGGAAATGACTTACCTTTTTGCGGTAATCGGCCTGGCTGTTATGAATGCATTGGCAAACAAAAAAGTGAGCCTGGCCGAATTGCTATTTGCCAATATGGCTGTGTTGGTAATCGCCTATGGCCTTGAGCACATGTGGCTGGTTAAAAATGAAGTTTCACGTATAATTATCTACGAGCGTATTGACTTGATAAAACCGGGTAATCATAAAAAACTTTTTGCCGACCTAGCAAAGCGTACCGGATTAAAAATTAACCGCATATCGATAGGGAACATCGATTTTTTGAAAGATACAGCACGAATAAAGGTCTTTTATTTCGAAGACGATCAACAAGGGTTTTATAACCCGGAATTTAATAAAAACATTAACGGAGAAGAAACTGCAACAGATGTTAAAATAATTAAAAGTTAGCGACTAATCCTTCGATATATTCACCAAAGTCGAATCCTTTACAAACCAAAGGTTAACAATAAAGAGAATAAATGGCACGTATATTAACAGGTGTACAAAGCACCGGAGTTCCTCACTTAGGTAATATTCTAGGGGCTATGCAACCGGCCATTGCCCTAAGCAATAGGCCCGAAAACGAAGCTTTTCTATTTATTGCTGATATGCATTCGCTTACTACAGTCCGCGATCCCGAAATATTAAGGGAATATACCTATGGTACAGCTGCAGCATGGTTAGCATTTGGTTATGATACTGATAAAAACACATTTTACCGGCAAAGTGATGTGCCACAGGTAACTGAATTAACCTGGTACCTTGATTGTTTTACCCCATATCCGATGTTGGCAAATGCACACTCTTTTAAAGATAAAGCGAGCCGCTTGTCGGATGTAAATGCAGGGTTGTTTAACTACCCGGTTTTAATGGCTGCTGACATTATTTTATATGATGCTGATTATGTTCCGGTGGGTAAAGACCAAAAGCAACACCTCGAAATGACCCGCGATATTGCCAGTTCAATAAACCATCAATACGGAGATATTTTTGTAATCCCTGAACCAATGCTCGACGAAAAGGTGATGATTGTACCGGGAATTGACGGTCAGAAAATGAGCAAATCGTACAAAAATTTTATTGATATCTTTTTACCGGAGAAACAATTGCGTAAGCAAGTGATGAAGATTATAACAGACGCAAAGTCTCTTGAAGATAAGAAGGATCCGGATAACAGTATTATTGTTGATTTATATGCATTGATTGCCGCGGAGGAAAAAACAGAAACGTTAAAGGATAAATTCAGGGCAGGTAACTTCGGGTACGGCCATGCCAAGCAAGAGTTGTTTGAGTTAATAATGGATACTTACAATAAAGAGCGAATAAAATTTACCCACCTGATGGCAAATAAGGGATTGATGGATGAAGTATTGATGAAAGGAGCTGAAAAAGCAAACCTTGTTGCAAACGAAACGCTTAATCGGGTGAGAGGGAAATTGGGGTATAATTTAAGGGGGTAGTCGTTTGTTGTGTTAATTAAAAAAATAGGCTTAAAACAAGTTGACTACACAAAAAAATCAAATCCAATTTGGAAATAGTTGCCTATTTAGGTAACTTTGTAGGGAATCAAGCGAATATTACAATTGAGTGAGCTAGTTAGAGAAGTAGATATTTATAAAAATTATTTTACTGATTTCTACAAAAAACAATCACTGGTTGTTAGGAAAAAGATTGATTGGTCAATCCTACTGATCAGAACAATGAGAATTGTTCCTGAAAAATATCTTAAGCATTTAACCAATACAAACGGTCTTTGGGAAATAAGAGTCTCAGCAGGGAACGGAATATTTAGGATCTTCTGTTTCTTCGATAAAGGGAATCTGATTATTTTATTATCCGGGTTTCAAAAAAAAACGCAAAAAACACCTAAAACTGAAATAAAACGAGCAGAAAAACTTAAAAAGGAGTATTATGAAAACAAATAAAAATATCAAATCTTTTGACACTCATCTTGACGAGAATTATGGGAAAGTCGGAACAGAAAACCGTGACAAATTTGAAGCTGAATTTGAAACATTCAGAATTGGTGTTTTAATTCAAGAGGCTCGTAAAAGACAACAATTAACCCAAAAAGAACTTGCTGAAAAGGTTGGAACAACAAAAAATTATATTTCCAGAATTGAAAATGATGCAAGTGATATCCGTCTTTCTACCTTAATGAGAATAATACGGGAAGGTTTAGGTGGAAATTTGAAATTATCACTTGACATTTAATCCAAAATTAAAATACTTACGGCAACATTGTTAATCGTTTATAACTTGTGAAATTCGGAAAAGCCATCCGCAATCAATGTGTGTTACCATTGTCGCTTTTTTTTTATTTGTAAATTACTGTACTAAGTTCATTAATTATAATTTTAACCATGCTTGTAACACTCGAAATTGCAAAAACAAAGTTCAAGGTTGACTTATCAAAGCCAATCGACCTGTCGATCCCTTTAAAACCAGGTGTTGACCAGTCTTCGGCGTGGTATGTTAATGATGTAAAAATAGAACCCGTAATAACAGATGCTTTTACAGGAAGTGTGAAGCAAGGCGGAAGTGTGAATTTTCGAAACATCTCATTTAATCCGCATGGAAATGGAACACATACTGAATGCCTGGGACATATCACCCCTGAAATTTATTCTGTAAATCAAGCGGTAAAATCGTTTTTTTCAATAGCACATTTAATCAGTATTAAACCTGAAAAAGGATGTAATGATCAGGCTTTTTTCTCTGACTATGATACAATTATTACGCTCGAACAGATAAAATCAGCTTTGGACAATCAAATCCCCGAAGCCCTGATAATACGCACTTTTCCAAACGAACTGGAAAAATGCACCCGGAAATGGAGCAATACCAATTGGTCCCAATTGGATAAAAATGCTGCCCGCTGGATGGCTGAAAACAACGTTCGACATGTATTGATTGACCTGCCTTCGGTTGACCGGGAAATGGACGGTGGTAAATTGTTAAGTCACCGTGCTTTTTGGCAAGTACCTGAAAATCCCCGAATGGAAGCTAGTATAACAGAGCTTATCTATGTTCCAAACGAAATTAATGATGGTATATATTTACTCGAGCTGCAATTTGCTCCATTCGAAAACGATGCCAGCCCAAGCCGGCCTGTATTGTACCGTCTCGAAAAAAATTGATCTATCATGAACATTGAAGAATACCGCAATTTTTGCCTTGGACTTCCCGGAGTAACCGAAAATTTTCCTTTTGATGAAGAAACCCTCGTGTTTAAAGTAGTGGGGAAAATGTTCGCCCTTGCCGATGTTGACACTTTCGAAAGTTTTAATGCAAAATGCAAACCCGAATATTGCATTGAATTAAGAGAACAATACAGTGGAATAAATCCGGGATATCACATGAATAAAAAACATTGGAATACCATTTCAACCGATGGTTCAGTCCCCGATGAACTGATGTATAAAATGATTAAAAATTCTTATGACCTTGTTGTTGCGGGACTTACAAAAAAAGCAAAGGAAGAATTAGCCACGATAAGATAAATCAAATTTCAGAATGGCTGATAAATTTTTTGATACGGTCTTTAAAAGAACGCCCCGAAACAATTTCAACATTATTTTTTAGCGTAATTTTAAATTCATTATTGCTTAAATACGCAACGTTCTTTATGTAAATAGAATTTGCAATGTATGAACGGTGAACTCTTATAAACCGGTTGGGGTTCAAATCTTTTTCGACTGCTCCCATGGTTGAACGAAAAAGGTCACGGCCATCCTCGTGGTGCAACATCAGATAATTTCCTTCGGCTTCGATATAAAAAATATTCTCGGTTCGTATAAATTTTTCTCTCCCCCTGAATTTAATTTTAAACTGCCTTAAATAATTATCGGGCTCTACACTGAACTCATTTACCAATTGCAATAATCGCTCATTAAATTTAGAAGTACTTTTAAGCGCAATTTGGTTCTTTGCTAACTCTAAAGCCTCCTCGAAACGATCATCGTCGTAGGGTTTTAACAGATAATCGATGGCGTGGATATCAAAAGCTTTTAAAGCATATTGATTGTAAGCTGTGGCAAAAATTATAAAGGGCTTGTACGAAAGGTCAATTCCTGCAGCCACACCAAAACCATCAATATCAGGCATTTCGATATCCAGAAAAATAAGATCAGGCTGCTTGCGATTAATAGTCTCTATCGCTTCTCTCCCATTTCGGCATTCGCCTATTAATTCAATTTCGGGGTGTGTTTTCAGCAGTCCGATAATTCGTTGGCGTGCCAACGGTTCATCATCTACGACAAGGGTTCTAATTTTGGTACTACTGTTTAAGGGCATAGCTCAATGGTATTATTATCTGCACTTTAAATCCTTCCCCTGATCGGGAAAACAGCTTAAAGGTAGCATTTTCCTTGTAAATATTCATTAATCTATCGCGTGTATTTGTCAAACCTATACCCGAACTTGTTGTAAGATCTTCACAATTATCACATCCTACTCCATCATCTTCTACCTCAAGAACCAGCAGGTTATTGTCGATTTTAGCCGTCAGGTTAATAATCCCACCTTCCGAACGGTTTGAAAACCCATGCTTAATTGCATTTTCGACCAAAGGTTGTAAAATTAAATTGGGAACAACAGCTTTTAGAGCTGCGGGATCGATATCGTAATTAACCGTTAATCGATCCATAAAGCGTGTCTGTTCAATATCCAGATAATCTTTTGTATATGCTATTTCATCTCCCAATTGCAAATAATTTTTTTGATTCTGATCGAGCATAGTCCTGAGCAAGCTTCCCAAACGAGCAAGCACACGCTGAGCGTCTTTGGCATTTGAGCTGATTAATGCAGAAACCGTATTTAATGTATTGAATAAAAAGTGTGGTTGAAGTTGCATTTTCAATGCCCTGAACTGAGCATTGTTTAATTCGTTCTCCATCATTAGAACTTCTACTTCCTTTTCCCTAAATTGTTTAAAATAATACAATGCCATAAATACACCAAGAATTATCCAATATTCGATCATTCTATCAGCAAGTGCATAAGGAATGGTATGAAAACGAGAGAGCAAAAATTTCTCAACATTCTCTATCGGATAATAAACCAACATGATTGAGATGTACATCAGGTTTGAAATAACTTCATGGACAAACGCCAAAACTAAACTGAACAATAAATGGAAGGAAACTATTTTTAATGTAAACCCCTTACGCAAAGGGAACAGCAACATCAGGTTGTAAACAACCGGAGCTAAGAAAGCCCATAAAAGATAGTTCACAAAAGGAATTGAAATTGACTGTATCCAATCAAAATTGGCGTATTTCTTCCACATCAAAAACTTGATATAATCCTTAACTACATAGATAACAATAACACCAAGTGCAATTAGTAAAACGTATTTAAACGCGATGGGTAACTTTTGAAATTTCGTTTTCATGGTTAATGAATTTATCAGTTTTGGTGAACCAAATGTAAGACTAGTCTGATAGTATTGAAAGGTAATTGTGATTAGTGAATGGTTCTGGGATAGAAAGTTTATCACGAAACCTGTTCATAGGTCTCATTTTGTTAGAAATGCCTAAACATACTAAACCACCATGCGCTGGAAGTACATAGGTTTGCTTTACACTATGAAATTCGTTTTTAGAATTACTTGTCATGGAAAGAAGACGGAAGCCCGAAGTTCAAATTTTGGATTTAAAACTTCAAACCAAAAAATTTATAGAATCCGCCTAAGATGGACTATTGCACTAAAATTGCATTTTATCAACTATCGATTTAGACCAATGAAGCATCAGTAAAACATTATGCATGCAGGTATTTTCTTAATCCCTGGAAAAGCTCCGCCGAAGTGTAAAACTCATCACCTGTTATCATCCCTTTCAAACCGGCAATTTCAAACTGCTCAAATCTTTCGGGATCATTTATACCCTCACCGGCATAGAGCCGGATTCGGGGGAAAACAGACAATACATTTTCATAAAATAGTATTTCAGGCGCTGTTTTAATTCCGTCGTTATCTACGGTTTGTAAAATAAATCGATCAATACCAATTTCAGAATAAAAACCTATCAATTGTTCAAGTGCAATTTCATCCTGTTTTTTACGGCCTTCCACTACAATGCCTCTTTCATTTATATCAACCCCAATAACAAAACTATTATTCCCATACATATCTATCAATCTCAGCATTTTTTCCTGATCAATTACCGGTAAAGTATTTAATAAAACCCTTGCAGTACCGGTACTAAACAATCTTTCTACTGTTGCTTCATCCCTTACTCCGCCACCGGTCAATATATCTAGTTGTGTATAGTTACCAATTTCGTCTAAAACTTCAAAAGCTTTAAAATTTCCTGAAAGTGCCCCATCAATATCAACCAGCAATAGCTCATCAAAACCTATTTCCTCTAATTCAACAGCCAGATCAACTGGATCGGTAAAATTTACTTCCTTCGAATTGGGATCAACTATCCGGGCAAAACCATCCGAGAGATAAATCGCAGGAACAAGGTGAAGTTTATCCATTTAATCAAATTTAAGATGGCAAAAAAACACTATTTTTAACAGTAATTCGAATTATTTATGGGCTATAAGGTTTTTATCAAAGAATTTGGATTGGGCATTGCCGCCTATCGGTCGGCTTTTGATTTTATTATAAAAAACAAATTGGCTTATTTTTACCTGGCTCCATTGCTTATAACAATCGTGCTATGGGTCAGTGGGTTTATTGGCTTGTCGTTTTTTACCAACTGGATAAGTGCATTGTTCAATAACTGGTTTGGAGTTGCTTTAACTGAATCCCCTTTTGATTTAATTAATGATTATAAAGAAATTATTAGCCAAACCGGAAAAATACTGGTTACGATTTTTTTGTACATCTTAATGTTTTATTTTGTTTACAGGTTAAATAAATACCTGATGTTGATACTAATTTCACCGGTGCTGGCCCTCCTTTCAGAAAAGGTAGCGGTTATTCTAACAGGAAATGATTTCCCCTTTAATACCCGTCAATTTATTAAAGATACATGGCGCGGTACCATTATAGCAATTCGGAATATGCTTATCGAATTATCATTGATCATCGCACTTTGGGCACTTACATTTGCTATTCCGTTATTCGTGCCCATTACCACATTAATATTGATTTTTATAAGTGCTTATTTTTATGGTTTTTCTATGGTGGACTATACTAACGAACGAAAAAAACTTAATCTTTCAGAATCCATTAACTTTATCCGCAAACACAAGGGTTTTGTTATTGGTAATGGGTTGGTTTATCATTTTGTTTTTATGATACCATTTGTTGGAGCTGTATTTGCACCAATAACAGCTGCAGTGGCCGCTACACTTGGCATAATTGAAATTGATAATAAAAATGTAAATAAAAAACCATGAGTGCGCTTTTTAAAGAAAAACAGGTTTACCCATTTTGGGTGGTAACAAGCATTGGGATTATCCTAGCCATGTCGCCAATTATTCTTGTTGATTTTGTTGAAAACAATCCAAAAGATATTTTAAGTGCTGTATTCCTGACCAGTGCCGTTATATTAACAATCGCTTTGTTTTTCCTTTTTATTAAACTAAGGGTTCGCATAAACGATACTGAAATAAGATTTAAGTTTATTCCTTTCATCTGGATTGAAAGAGCGATAAAATGGAGCGAAATAAAGAAAGTTGAAGTCCGAAAATCGAAATCTATCCGCGAATTTGGCGGGTGGGGCTATCGCATCGGAAAAGGTAAAAGAGCCTATACTTTATATGGCCATTGGGGACTGGATATTACCCTCGAAAACGATCGTCACCTTTTTATCGGAACCCAGAAACACTGTGAGCTTGAAGCACTTTTAAAAGATTATATCCATCCGAAGTATCCCGGGTTAAAACCGGAAAAGGAATTACCATCTGAATGCAAATAAAACCGGAAAACTATATACGCCAAATCGAAGCAATATTCAATGCTCATCGCAATCCGGAAATTGCCGGGCAAATGGAAGCGTATATGCGAAATCAATTCCAGTTTCTAGGAATAAAAGCCCCTGCTCGCCGGGAACTGTTAAAGCCATTTTTAACAAAGGCAAACCTTCCTCCGCTTAATGAACTAAACAATATTGTGGTGCATTTTTGGGAGAATCCACAACGCGAATACCAGTTTATAGTAATGGAAATGGCAAACAGGTACATAAAGGAAATGACCCCCGAATACTTTAAACTGTTTGAATATATGATTAGCACAAAACCGTGGTGGGATACGGTTGATTTTATTGCATCAAATTTGGTTGGAAGCCTTGCTCTCCATTATCCTTACCAAGGAATGAATCAAATCAACCGCTGGAGAAAAAGTAACAATTTGTGGTTGGTACGGACTTGCCTCATTTTTCAATTAAAATATAAGGATAAGGTAGATGAAAAATTGCTTTTTTCGCTGATCGAAGAAAATATTGAACACCCTGATTTTTTTATACGAAAAGCTATTGGATGGGCGTTGCGGCAATACGGAAAGTTCGAACCTGAAAATGTAATTACTTTTGTAAACAGTCATGCCCTTTCAGGTTTAAGTAAAAGGGAAGCGCTTAAAAATTTAAAGTGATATTTAATAAAGACATATAATTTTGTTTGAATATTTGAGTTAAGTGTAATGCGTAAATCATCGATATTGTGTATCTAAAAGCTTGTAAAATATTGGATGTAAAAATAGGAGCCGGACAAAACGAGATAAAAAGGGCGTTCCGTAAATTAGCTATTAAGTACCATCCTGATGTTAGCAATAAACCCCGAACAATCAGTAAATTTATCGAGATAAACCGGGCTTATAAATATCTTTCCGATGATAATGCTTACACAAGGTTTATCAATCGACACCAGGTTATTCGCGAAATGAAAAGACGCCAGAATGCCCATGAAGCCACTTATGAAGAAAGCATGGCTTATAAAAAACAAAAAGAAGAGTCGTTGCCCGAAATGCCACTTGCAGTAGCCATTATGGCCAAATTCGCAGAAAGGTTCTACGATTATATTTTTTTAATGATCGGATTATCTATGATTATTATGCCTCCCATTTATTTTATTATCGATGATGAATTTGAAATAGAAGATACTGGAATTTTACCGATTGTAATTCCGATTGCTACAGGAATTGCCTTTTTAAGCGGTGTGTTTATATATATGCTCCGGCATAACCATCCTTTTGCATTAAGAGTTCAAATCCTTTTTTATCGGTTAATCGGTAAAAAATAAGCTAACTATTTCAGATATCGCTTACCTTTACAATCTTCAAAAATAATAAACGGTTATGTCATTAAATCCCTTGAATGCAGTTTCACCCATCGACGGCCGATATTACCGGCAAACAGCTTGTCTGTCCACTTTTTTTTCGGAAGAAGCATTAATTCGATATCGGGTAAAAGTTGAAGTCGAATATTTTATAGCGCTGGTTGAATTAGGAATTCCTGCACTTAGTGGTTTTAATAAGGCGATGTATAGTCAATTAAGGAAAATTTACCATGATTTTTCATCTGCCGATGCCACAAAAATAAAAGAAACCGAAAAGGTGACCAATCACGATGTTAAAGCTGTAGAGTATTTTATAAAAGAAAAATTTGAGGATCTTAAGCTCGAACAATTCAAGGAGTTTATCCATTTTGGCCTAACCAGTCAGGATATTAATAATACCGCCACACCCATGATGTTACGGGATGGTATTAACGAAGTTTATATGCCTTTATTAAGCAAGGTTTTATCTCAATTAAAAGAAAAAGCCACTGCGTGGAAAGATGTATCGATGCTCGCCAGAACACATGGGCAACCGGCATCCCCAACAAAGTTAGGCAAGGAATTTATGGTTTTTTTCGAACGGATCGAAAACCAAATCAAGCAATTAAAAGCTATCCCCTACTCTGCCAAATTTGGTGGCGCCACCGGAAACCTGAATGCACATCATGTGGCTTTTCCCGAAGTTGACTGGGTCGCTTTTTCGAACCGTTTTGTTTCGGAAAGATTGGGACTGACCCGCTCTCAAATCACGACGCAAATCGAGCATTATGACAACCTTGCTGCGCTATTCGATGCTTTAAAACGGATCAACACCATCCTAATAGATCTTAACCGGGATGTATGGATGTATATTTCGACAGATTATTTTAAACAGAAAATCAAAGAAGGGGAAATAGGTTCTTCGGCCATGCCACACAAGGTAAACCCGATAGATTTTGAAAATTCGGAGGGTAACCTCGGAATTGCCAATGCCTTATTCGAACATTTAAGCGGTAAATTACCAATTTCGAGATTGCAACGCGACCTAACTGACTCAACTGTTTTAAGGAATATCGGTGTTCCGATTGGGCATACGGTAATCGCGCTTAATTCACTTTCAAAAGGACTTGATAAACTGTTGATTAATAAAGAACAGATCGCACGTACACTCAACGATAATTATGCGGTATTGGCCGAAGCCATTCAAACGGTGTTGCGGAGTACTGGTTATCCCAATCCATACGAAGCCCTAAAAAATCTGACGCGCACCAATCAGAAAATTACCGCAGAATCTATTGCCGAATTTATTGAAAACCTGGATGTTGATGAAGTTGTAAAAATAAGGTTGAGGAAAATAACACCGGAGAATTATACCGGGGTTGATTTGTTTTGATTAAGACCTGTAATTTATAAATATATTGATCCAGATAGCCCGGGACAACCGGTAAATTACCGGCAATAAAAGAAATAAAGCGGACAATTTTCGCACATCGTGGTGATGTCTTTGAACCGATAGGAATTTTTGTTTTCGAAAAGATCCCCTTCCTGGCATTGTGGACATTTCTGTTTTATAACAGCGTATAGTTTTGTGCCTTTTTTCATAATTACCTGCCAAAGATAAAATTACTTTGACTTCTATGACCGTTAATAACTTTGTTAAAAAGCCTATGGTTCAATTAGCCCTAAAATGTTAATAAGCCTTGTATTTTTGCTAAAACCTAAAGCAAAGTATGCTCGGAATTTTTGGCAGAAAAAAAATAGGCGAAGATCAACTTTCGAAGATCTTTATAAATGCTATGTGGAAAATGTCGTATGAGGCTTTTCCCGAAATTGCTGCCATTTTAAATGAAGATCCCGAGTTTAGCATTTCCCCTGAGTTGGATACCAATGACAATAGTCGTTTTTTCTTTATTATTATCTCCGGTAACCTAAAGTATTTACCCCATCGTTTGGGTGGGGCACATGGCCGTTTTATCGTGATGAAAATTTACAACCAATTGGCCGAAATGTTTGACACCGGTTCTGGTTCCATTGAAAAGCATATAAAAAAGCTTCAAAGCGAAATGAGCCGGCTGAACCACCCATCTAAAAATACGCTTTACGCCATGTCGAAGTTGTTTTTTAAACAATACGATCTGTATCAATTTCAGGAAGAGTATTACCGATCTATACAAGCGCCCAACCCGTTGGTTTTAAAACGGCTCGATGCCATTATGCAATCTTTTCTTTGGGATTGGGAAGCTTTTTCGGAGGAATATCGGATTGTTGATTAGTGTAAATCATATTTTACCTTAAAAGCAATAAGACGATCGGATAAAGATTTATTATAATCCCCTAATTCATTAATGTCAAAAGAAATCAGGTTTTTAACCTGCAATTCGCTAGATGAATTTAACGCTTTCGCTTCCGAAATATATTTATCCGCTGCCGTATAATTATTCAGCAAATAAGCTGTTAATGCTATGTTATAATAGGCATAGCACTTTTTCATATTAAGATCATAAAAATATATCGTCCCCGTATCCGAATTCCAAAACCAATGTCCACTATTGATAGATTCATTCATAATTTCATCATTATTAATGAATTCAACCAGGTACTCATTGTAATGAAATGCATAATTCAAATTTCCCTGAAAACGATAAGCACTTGACAACCCAAAAAAGTTTAGAACGTAATCGTTATATAATTGCATTGATTCAATATAATATTTGATTGATTGGTCAAAATCTTTCTTTTTATAATATTGATAAGCAAGATTACTAAGATATGATTGGTTCCATTTCGAATATGAAAGTGCTTTTGAATACATTTCTATTGCGGCATCTATCTCGTTTTCTTCATCGTAAATAACAGCTATCCCAAAGAAGGCAGCGGCTATTGTCGAATCAAATTCAATGGCTTTATTGTAATAATTTAATGCTACATTTCTATCAATCTGACGATTAATATCCCCTAAATAGGTATTTATATGAGGATCATCTGGTTTCTCTTCAAGAATCGCTTTCAACCTTTTTTCGGCAATTTCAGGGTTGTATTCATCGTTTTTAATCGGAATAAATATTTCGGTTTTTAACTTGCCAAAATGCGCTTCAATATTAAATTCGTCAAATTTAAGTACATTATTAAATTCAATTCTTGCAGCTTCTATTTGAGAAGTACTTAGAAATGAATTTGCTAAATCCAGGTGGCGTTGTACCATTCCTTTCATGTACTCAATCTGCAACTCTTTTCTATCATAATCTTTTTGATTATTAGCTATTTCTATTAATTTATGAAAAGGGGAAACATCAAAAAACAGCCGACCTATTATTGCAGTGATTACCCCGATGGTAAATAAAAAAACAGCCCAGTTTTTTGTAACTGCTTCAAATATCCTGATCCAAATTCCCACTTTTAAATTTTTAGACTGATGTTGATCTTTAATAACCTGAAGTACAATTCTAGTTATTTCTTCGGTTTGTTTTGGGTCGATAAATTCATCCATAACATAAGCAATTTTAATGCACGAGTGCTGATTGTTTTTTTATTGTTTCGAAACTAAAGCTACAAATTATTCCTCTACCACCTCCCACTCCTTAAAAAACTGTGTTAAAAACCCTTTCATAAAACGATGGCGCTCTTTAGCTAATTGCATTCCTGTTTCGGTGTTTATCAAACTTTTTAAAAGCAATAATTTTTCATAAAAATGGTTGATTACCGAAGCTTTACTGTTTTTATAACTTTCGAAATCGGTATGACTAACCGGTTTTATTCCCGGTTCGTATATGGCGTGGTCTTTGCTGCCACCATAAGCAAATGTTCGCGCTATTCCGATGGCACCAATGGCATCCAAACGATCGGCATCCTGCACTACCCGACCTTCGATAGTACTCATTGGGGTTTTTACTTTGGCACCTTTAAACGATATTTCCTCAATAATGATAACAACGTGATTTATTATTTCTTTCGGAATTCCCTGTAATAACATCCATTTCCGGGCTTCACGAGGACCCGCGGTGTGGTCACCATTGTGGTATTTATGGTCGGCAATGTCGTGTAACCAGGCAGCCAATTGAATAATAAAAAGATCTCCCCCTTCTTTAATTCCTATAGTTTTAGAGAGTGCAACTACCCTTTTTATATGCCAAAGGTCGTGCCCGCTGGTATCACCACCAAGCACCTCTTTTATTTTTTGTTCGGCGTTTAATAAAACCTTGATTTCGTCCATTTAATATTGTTAAAAAGATTGGGGATAATGCATTTTATCAGTGTAAAAATAGGAATTATTAAAATCTAATTTTAATACTGAACAATTAAAAACCTGCGTATGAATTCAAGTATTTCAGGATTAATTAGAAAAGTTAATAAACTCGAAAAGAAAACCAATCAGTATAAAAAAGCAATCCGGGAGCTCAAACTGCAATCCAAGAAAATTGCACGCAAAATTGTTACAGGAAATATCAATTCAGTTTATTCACTTAAAACCATTCAATTGAAATCGCATTTGGTCCGGCAAAAGTATTTCGAAAAAGTTGTCCTGCTCGAAAAACTGAACACCAAAATTACCCAACTAAATGAGGATGAAATGTTTTTTACTACAGAAGATATTGAGGGATTTGAAGTGGCCCTTAACAATGCAGAAGGAAAAAAACTGGCAATTGATAAACTCAACCCTTTATTTTCGAATTTAAGTTTTCTTCGCGTATTACGCAGCCAACTCGAAGGGCATGAGATTTATGAAAAATGTGCCTTACTGCAAAAGCAGATTGAAACGTTGAGGGTTGAATAATCAGCCTTTAGCTGTTAGCCTTTGGCTTTTGGCAACCAAGATGTTATCATAAATCAATACGGGCTTATTTTATGTGCATCATTGTTGTCCCTTTCGATTTCGTCTTTTATATATTCCATTTTAAGGGCTAACATTGCAAGGGTTTTATCATTCTTAAGCAACCAGTTTTTTGGGCCTTCTTTTCCATCGGCGGCATGTGCTATAATACTCAAGGTTTTATAGCCATTGGCTTCAAGCCATTGCAAAGCTTGCATATTACCTTCAATCCCGTTTATTAAAGCCAACAAATGAGGAAACCCATTTTCCATTAACCACATCCTGGCATCGTCCATATTTCGCAGTGCAAAAGTGAACAGCCCTAATTCTTTGTATCCGTTTTTGATTAACCAATCGCGAATTTCTGAATTGCCACTGATTGCTTCTGCCCAGGCAACCAGAATTTTTGGAGGGTATTTTATCCCCTTGTTCATGGTGAGATGTTATCGCGTAATGTAAAAGCATACGAAACAATATTTGCACCCATCCGCAGTGCTTTTTGCCTTGTTTCTTCCGAATCTTTGTGCACTTCACGGTCTTCCCAACCATCGCCCAAATCACTTTCGTAAGTGTAAAAAACAACCAACCTGCCTTCGTAAATCAAGCCAAATCCCTGCGGTGCTTTTTTATCATGCTCATGAATTTTTGGTAAACCATTCGAAAAATTATAACGCTGATGATAGATCGGATGGGAAAACGGCAATTCTATTAAGTCGAGTTCAGGAAATACTTTTTTTAATTCGGGGCGAATGAATTTATCCATTCCGTAATTATCATCAATATGTAAGAAGCCACCGGATACAAGATAATTTCGCAAATTTTCGGCATCGTGATTGCTAAAAACCACATTGCCATGCCCGGTCATGTGTAAGAGTGGGTAATTAAAAATTTCGGAACTACCAACTTCAACAGTAGCAGGCTCTGTATCTATAATTGTTCCAATATTCTTATTGCAAAACCTAATTAAATTTGGTAACGAAGTTGGGTTGGAATACCAATCGCCGCCACCACTGTATTTTAATAATGCAATCTGATACGATTGGGGTTTATCGAATGCAAATAGTAAAACTAATAGAACTAAAAGTGTGAATTTTTTCATCGGCCCAAATTTAGTTAAAGAAATTTATAACCTGGGTTCAACAAAAGGAAAATACTTATGCTTCATTTTATATTCTGACTTGTTGATACAAATGAATACAAAAAGCCCGCTTAGTATCTCCTCAGACTAAACGGGCTTAAGATGTCCTATTTTATTAACTCTTATTTCTGAATTATTTAGAACTACTACCTTTTAAAGGGCAGGAACTAAATCCAAAGACTGAATAAAGCGGACAGGAACTCATAAAAGTGGTTAACACCATAATTGCGGCAGCAACAAGTAAAACGATACCCCACGCACCTGTAACAGTATGGGTAAAATACAGCGCAACAAATACAATTGCCAGAATAATTCTAATTATCTTATCGGGATTACCAACATTCTTTTTCATTTTATTTTATTTTTACAAATTAAATTTCGGTACAAACCTAGGAATAGATAAGCAGTAAAACCTGTGACCATAATCACCAGATTCAAAAAATCCTGTTTATTCCTCTTCATAACAAATAAAAATAATCCGGGATATGTCTTTGTTTAGTCTTTAAACTCAGAGTCTGGTTCAGAATGTTCAAATTCGAGCCAACCTGCCGGTTTACCCGCCGACAGGCGAAGAAGTCGGACTTTAGGAACAGATTCTATTTAGAATTGCTTTCCTTTACCGGGCAAGTGCTGTATCCAAAAATCGCGTATATCGGGCAAGTTCCCATAAAACTAGTTATTAATGCTAATGCAGCAATAACAAGTAATACAATACCCCAAATTCCGGTAACAATGTTTCCAAAATACAAAGCAGCACAAATAATCGCCAATACGATCCTGATTACTTTATCCGATTTTCCAATGTTTTTTATCATGATTTAAAGTTTTAATTATTCCGCATTAAATTTCCTTGGAAATTTACAAGATTTCCTCAAGCAAACGAGGTGACTAAAGTCACAAGTTTAATAAATTATTTTGTAACACTAAAAGTAAGAAAAATCTTAAATGAATTATAATCCAACAATAACCCGGAAAAAATATCTTACTTCGTTAGCTAAAAAAAACACCATGAGAACAATAAAATCAGGGTCAAAAGGGAAATTGGTAAAGCAGATGCAGGAATTATTGAATCAATTGGGATTTTCGCTTAACGTTGATGGTAAATTCGGAAAAACAAGCGATGATGCCATAAAGAAATTTCAATTTAACCATGGACTGCTTCCCGATGGTGTAGTTGGCAACCTAACATGGGATGCATTAAAAGCAGCAAAACCCATCATTGTTATATTGCGAAAGGGCGATAAAGGAGTCATGGTTGAAAAGCTACAAAACCTCCTCAAAAAAATTGGCTATAAAATTACACCTGATGGGGATTTTGGAAAGCAAACCCGAAAAGCACTCAAGCGGTTTCAGCGTAAAACAGGATTAAAAGCGGATGGTATTACCGGTCCTAAAACCTGGGATAAACTGGCGAAATATGAACAATCTTCTTCGCAGGTTTCAGATATTACCTTTGATGATGATTCTACCTGGCTTGAAAAGAAAACCTGGGATGCGCCTACCGACAGGCGTATAAAAAAACTACACCCTTTAGTAAAGGCAACCTTTATTCAGTTTATTATCAGAGCCGAACAAGAACTCGGAAAACAGTTGCGGATAACCTCAGCATTGCGAACAATAAAAGAACAAAATAAGCTTTATGAGCAAGGACGGACGAGACCTGGTAAAATTGTTACCAATGCCAAAGGCGGAAAAAGCTATCATAATTTTGGACTTGCAGTTGACATTGTTGAAATTAAAAAAGGAAAAGCCCTTTGGACGAATCCTGACTGGGATAAAATCGCAGAATTAGGTAAAAACCTTGGACTCGAATGGGGAGGCGATTGGGTTTCCATTAAAGACAAGCCTCACTTTCAATTATCATTTGGTAAATCAACTTCAAAACTATTTTCATTATACAAAAAAGGGAAACGCGATGGGGAGTATGTGCGGTTGGGGTAAGGGGATAAAGAATTGGAGACTGAAGAGTGGAGATTGGAGATTTAGGAAGTTTTTGTCTTATACTGAAATAGGTTGACAAAAATTTAAAGATTTATGAAAAAGTCAACTCTAAAAGATGGAAGAACTTGAAGACCGACTTATCGATTTTGCAGTTTTAATTTTTGAACTAGCTGAAAGTAACAATAAGAATTATATCGGTAATCATTTAACAGGCCAGATAACAAGAAGTGGAACATCAGCACCTTTGAATTATGGCGAAGCACAACACGCCTAGTCCAGACGTGATTTTTTACACAAAATGCAAGTTGCATTAAAAGAACTGAGTGAAACACTTGTTTGCTTAAAAATTATCGATAGAGCAAAATTAAACTCAAATTTGAAATTGCTTAAATATGCTTTAAAAGAGAATGGTGAGCTAGTTGCAATTTTTATAACAAGTATTAAAACCGCGAAAAAATAAACGGTTTACTATGATTGTTAAAGATGATTTGAATCTAAGCAAGTCATTGAAACATATACAATATCCGATTTTCAATTTCCAATCTCCAATAAATTGTTTTTAATTTTGCTTCAACGAATACAAATGCACCGCCAATATCGCAGCCGTTTCGGTCCGGAAACGCTGATGCCCCATCGTAACCGGTTTCCATCTGGCTGCTATAGCCATTTCAATTTCTGGCAGGCTAAAATCGCCTTCGGGGCCAATTAAAATACTTGTTGCTGAACCCGGATGCAAGCCTTTAAACAAATCGCTTTTTTTACCTTCATAACAATGTGAAATTAATCGGTCTCCGGTAGTAAATTCTTTCATAACTTGTTTAAAAGGTGTTAGCTCATGCAATACCGGTTTATAGGGATTCATGGATTGTTTCATAGCCGAGACCAATACTTTTTCCAACCGCTCTTGTTTCAGCACTTTGCGCTCTGAATGTTCCGTAAGTATCGGTACAATTATACCTACCCCAATTTCAGTGGCTTTTTCAAGAAACCATTCAAACCGATCGATGCTTTTTGTAGGAGCAACTAAAAGGGTTAAATCAGGCCTTTTGTATCCGGATTTATATTCACTTATAATAAAAAGTATTGCTTCCTTTTTCGAAAGTTCT
>Ga0164313_10001691_pt1 | contig 19575 bp, 13 predicted proteins | sample GuaBasSedimGuay4_FD_113735 | JGI IMG/M metagenome (GOLD analysis project Ga0164313, IMG submission 113735) | Subseafloor sediment microbial communities from Guaymas Basin, Gulf of California, Mexico - Guay4, Core 4569-4, 0-3 cm | ecosystem: Environmental > Aquatic > Marine > Hydrothermal vents... | reverse complement strand
TGCCGACGAGATCGGCAACGTGGTGGTCGCCGTCTACAACGCACGGCCGGTCTATCTCAAGGACGTGGCGAGCGTGGTGGACGGACCGGAAGATCCGAGCACCTATGTGTGGATGGGATCCGGTCCGGCCGCGCCTGAGAAGGGCATCGCCCGCGCATCGGTCGATGCCCCGGCAGTGACGCTGGCGGTGGCCAAGAAACAGGGCACCAACGCCGTCTCGCTGGTCGACGATCTCGACGAAATGATTGCTTCCCTGAAGGGCCGGCTCATCCCCTCCAACATCGAAATCACCAAGACCCGTGACTACGGATTGACCGCCGACGAAAAATCGAACGAGCTCATCAAGCACATGTTGATCGCCACATTTGCCGTGGTGATCTTCATGGCTCTGGCCCTCGGCCGGCGTGAGGGAATCGTGGTTGCCGTGGCGGTGCCGGTCACCCTCGCCCTGACCATCGCCGCCTCGTACTTCTTCGGCTACACCTTGAACCGGGTGACCCTCTTCGCCCTCATCTTCGCCATCGGCATCCTGGTCGACGACGCCATCGTCGTGGTCGAGAACATCCATCGGCATTTCGAGCTCAAGTGGTCCAACCCGCGACTGGCCACAGTCTACGCGGTCGACGAGGTGGGCAATCCGACCATCCTCGCGACCTTCACCGTCATCGCCGCGCTGATGCCTCTGGCATTCGTGTCGGGCATGATGGGCCCCTACATGCAGCCGATCCCGGTCAACGCGTCGGCGGCGATGTTCTTCTCCCTCGTCGTCGCCTTCGTGGTCTCACCCTGGCTCACCTTCAAGCTCTTCCACAAGCACGCCGAAGCGGCCCTTGAAAAAATCGACGCATCGCCGGATCAGGAGACCGAAAAAGAAACGAAAATGCACCGGATCTATGCCAGGATCATGGCGCCGCTCATCCGGTCGCGCGTCCGCCGTTATACCTCTCTGATTGGCATCGTCGTGCTCCTGCTTCTCGCCATGCTCACGATCCCGACTCATTTCGTGACCGTGAAGATGCTCCCCTTCGACAACAAGTCCGAGCTCCAGGTGGTGATTGACGCTCCGGAGGGCTTCACCCTCGAACAGACCAACGCGGCGGCGCGGGAGATCGCCGGAGTCTTCAGGTCGATCCCGGAGGTCACCGACTATCAGGTCTATGTCGGCACCTCGGCGCCGTTCAACTTCAACGGCCTCGTCCGGCATTACTTCCTGCGCTCTGGCGCCAACGTCGCGGACATCCAGATCAACCTCGTCGACAAACACCAACGCGACACCAAGTCACACGCGATGGCAAAGGAGATCCGTCAGCGCCTCATCCCCATCGGAGAACGACTCGGCGTCAACGTCAAGGTCACCGAGGTGCCGCCCGGTCCGCCGGTCCTCTCCACCCTCGTGGCGGAAGTCTACGGGCCCACGCTGGAGGGGCGTATCGAGGTCGCCGAGCAGGTGAAGGAGATCTTCGAGAGCACCGACGACGTCGTCGATGTGGACTGGTATGTAGAGGCACAAGCGCCACGCTGGGAGGTGCACGTCGATCGTGAGAAGGCCAGCCGTTCGGGAGTCTCGCCGGAGCAGGTCGTGCGAACCCTGCGCGTCGCCCTCGCCGGCGCCGACGCCGGGCTCGCCCACGTGCCCACCAGCCGAGACCCGGTGCCCATCACGCTGCGTCTCAACCGCGCGCAGCGGTCACATCTCGACGACCTCCTTCAGCTCAGCGTCCACGCGGCCGATGGGCGGATGGTCCCCCTGTCCGAACTCGTGACGACGCACGAGGAGAAGCGGGAGCGTTTCCGCTATCACAAGAACCTGCAACCCGTGACCTATGTGCTCGGTGAGGTGGCCGGTGAGTCCGACTCCCCGGTCTACGCCATCCTCGCCATGCAGGACCGACTGGAAGAGATCGTCACACCGCTCGCGGAGAAGCTCCAGGTCATCACCACCCACCTCCCACGCGACACGACCCGTTACATCATGAAGTGGGACGGTGAGTGGCAAATCACCTACGAGGTCTTCCGCGACATGGGGATCGCCTTCGGCGTGGTCATGGTCTTCATCTATGTGCTCGTGGTCGGTTGGTTCCGATCCTTCATCACGCCACTCGTGATCATGGCGCCGATTCCTCTGACCCTGATCGGCATCCTGCCGGCGCACGGCATCCTCGGCGTATTTTTCACCGCCACATCGATGATCGGCTTTATCGCACTGGCCGGGATCATCGTCCGCAACTCGATTCTCTTGGTGGACTTCATCGACCTCGAGCTGCAGGCGGGAGAAACCCTTGAAAACGCAGTTCTCAAGGCGGGAGCGGTGCGCTTCCGACCCATCGTGCTGACCGCCGCAGCCCTCGTCGTCGGCGGCCTCGTCATCTATCTCGATCCCATCTTCCAGGGCCTCGCCGTTGCGTTGATTGCGGGTGTGATCGTCTCGACCGCGTTGACTCTGGTCATCATCCCGCTGCTCTACTACATGTACCTCAAAACCGTCGGCCCTGAAAATGTGGTCGAGATTGACTAGCTCTTCATTTTCCGCACCCCATTCCGAATCTTCGATTCGGAAGCGGGCGCAGAAAACGAGAAATCGAAAAGGAGTAGAACCCAATGACTGTCAATGAAGCTCTTCGCGCCATGGCTGGATTCGTCACCCTGTTGTCCCTCGGACTCGGTTACTTCCTCGAAAACCCCTACTGGTATCTGCTCACCGCCTTTGTCGGCCTCAACCTCCTGCAGTCGGCGTTCACCAAGTGGTGCCCGGCGATGGTGATCTTCAAGAAGTTGGGATTGAAGGAAGGCTAGACGTCACACGGAATTGTGAATTCTTAGTTTTGAATTTTGAATTGCCGTCGCACAGTCCCCTCAAGCACTTGCAATTTCAGCAAGAATTGGAAAACTATGAATTGCGCCGCACCTGGCCCACTTTCGCATGGATGCTCGATGTGATGTCATTCATAATTGAGAATTTAGAATTGAGAATTCAACCCCCATCCGTGGAGGAAAAATGAAATTACTTATGATCATCGTCGAGAGCCAGTGCCGCGAAGAGCTCGAGGTCCTACTCCAACGCGAGGGTGTCACCGGCTACTCCGAGATTCCCGGCGCCCACGGCGTCGGCGCATCAGGTGTCCGGATGGGTTCGAGCGCACACCCGACAACTTCGTCCATTTTCTTCACGGTGGTCGAGGACGATCAGGTGGCCGGGCTCAAGAAGACCATCTCCTCCTTCTGCGGCGCATCGGACAAGCAGATGAGAATGATCCAATGGGGAGTCGAGGAAGTCGCTTGACGCGACTACTTCAATTCTTAATTATGAATTTTAAATTATCAATTATGAATTACTTACGGAAAATGTTAGGGTCGAAAATCATGAGTGACCTTCTGATGATCGTTGGCTTTCTTGTTGTGTGGTTGGCGTTGCAATACGTCATCCTGCCCAAGCTCGGTGTCGGCACGTGAGCCGTGCCCAACCCCCCGGCCGGTGGCCGGGGATGCAGCATCGAAGAACCCGCCGACGAGGTGGAACAAGGATCGAATTCTAAATTTTGAATCACAGCTATCCCATAGGGCTATTAAGCCAGTGCTAAGTGATTGATTCTTAAGACGGACTTCTGTGATTTCTTGAAATCGAGATTTTGACTTTTTGAAGTCCTTTCCTTCAGCTGGCGGCGTGCTGTCCCATAGAATTTCGGCCTATCTCGGCTCTAATCCCGGCAGATAGGCTTGATCGGGCGCAGCGACCATACGGGGAAGGCCCGTTGCTGTCCCATGGAATTCAAGCAGTTGACCGACACGAAGCAACTCCCAAGCGTGGGAGCGCAGTAGGGCCATGAGCCGACTGAAGCTGTGAGGCCACTGCGACAGAAATGCCTGAAAGCGAGCAAGCAACCAGACCAGTAAAGCCGCCCACACCTGCCACTGAATGGCGTTCTTGCTATAGCCTATGAACCCAGCAAGCTGGAGGGTCTGTTTGAGTTGCTTGAAAAAGACTTCAATCCCCCATCGGGCGAGATAAAGTTCGGTGATGGAGCTTGCCGCCCATTTGAAGTTGTTGGAAATGAAGACCATTTCGACCTGGTTGCCGTCGATTTCAACCATGGCGACCACGCGCCGCAGTTCGCCCGGATAGGCTGCGCTGCTTTTCTTTCCCCTGAGCCGGATGGTGTCGTCGCGCAGAACACCCTTCGATTTGTTGGCCTTTCCTCGGCAAACCACCTTGAAATCCATGTTGTCTTTGGCTCGCGTTACCCACCACACCCCCCGGGCGTCCAAATCGCGCAGGTGCCCAAAGTCGATGTAGGCTTTGTCGAAAAGCGCGATTTCACCGTCTTTGAGGTCTGCGCATAGTTCGCGCGCGCGGGTGTTATCGTGATGAGCGGCCTCCTCGACGATGGCGAATCGCGGGAGGAAGCTCTGCAAATCGAGCCGTAGATGGAGTTTCGCGGCGGCCTTGCGCCGTCGGTGTTTCGCCCAGTCGATGCAATTGGCGACCAGCGCAATGGTCGAAGAGTCAACGGCGTGAATGGCGCGCTTGAATCGTCTCGGAACGCCTATATACCGCCCCTTCGGCCCAAAGCTCGGCGCGCTGTTCTCCAAATGGTGCAACGTCTCCCAAAAGAGCCGTTCCATCAACTGAGGATTGCGCTTCGTATTTGCGTGGCTGAGCGTATTGCGCACGGGAGGAACCGCACCGCGTAGCAGCGAAAGGCGGGACATCCGCAATGCCGTTGCGTCGCATACATCGGCAAGTGAAATGCTGTGGCACAACTGAGCATATAGCAGCGTGACGACGTGACTCCATGCCGAAAACGTCCGCGCACGCTTCTCTTCTCCTAGCTCTCGAACAATTCTGGAGGTCGCGTGCGATGGTATGTGCTTGCAAAGTTGGGCAAGAACACAGATCCTATCCCTGGCTGGTTTTTTCTTTTTCTTTTTCATACGCCGATTCTAGGTGGAATCGGCGGCCAGCCATTTCAATCTTCAGATAATCCTATGGGATGGCTGTGATTTTGAATTTTGAATTTTGAATTGTCATCGCAATGGATCTACCCCCGCGAATGTGCGCGGTGTGCGACGTCATTCAAAATTCATAATTGAGAATTCAAAATTATCGTTACTCCACCGTGATGGCGAGCTCGAGATCGCGCTCGATCGAAACGTCCGAGATTTTGTCCGTGACCTTGAACTCGAGCTTGTAGGCCCCGGTCTGCGGCAGAGCCGCGAGGTTGATGGAGTTGGCGTAGACATAGAGATCGTCAACGATCGAGATCGCGGGCAGGGTCATGGTCAACGGCCGTCCAAGGCGTTGGCCATCCATCTTCAGGGTCACTTTGACCTCGAGCTCGGGCTCGCCGGCCTCATTGAGACCCGGGCGGATGACATGGCCGAAGTACGACAGCTCGGTCTGACTGGGCAGCGCCGTCACGCTCAGCGGCATGAGGTGGAGGGCACCGTAGCCGAACGGCGAACCGAGCTGCCACTCTTCCTCCTGGACCACCGAGAGCCCGAACACGAGCGGCGTCATCCACGTGCCTTCCATGGCGGTGGGTGGGATCACCACCTCGTCTGACCACACGACCTGAGCGGCGCCGCCCGCGCCTCCCGCCACTTCAACCTTGTGGGTTCCGGGATTCAGCGGGAACGTCAGGTGATAAGCGATTCCGGTGGTGGTCTCCTTGGCCTCTGCGGGGATCTGGAAGGTGCTCTTGACCTCGCCGTCGGGGGTGCTCACACGACCCGCCAGCACATCGAGGGCGGGTGCGTCGGCCGGTAACTCGAGATGGAGCCAGAAAGGCCGATTGCCGGGATCTGCGACTCCGACCTCGGTGACGACCAGCAGCTGATCCTCGAGGGGCGCCGAGCCGGCGTCGAGCCAGGCAAGCTGTGCCGCGGTGGGGGCCTCGCCACCCGGGATCGAAACCGGTTTCGGCACTTCGGTGAGATCCGGGTTGAGGAGATAGACATTCGGAGCCTTGGACAGGGTCCGCATGGCCATGGTGGCGTCCTTGTGCGACCGGTCGAGGGTGAAGTAGTTGGACTCGGCCTTCTCTTCGTAGAACGTGAAGATCAACCTGGAACCCTTGACCCCGAACTTCTTGGGCAGCTGCTGCGGATCGTAGAACCAAACCTTGGCGTTGGCTCGTACCTCATCGGTGCCCGCCGCACGATCCTCGATGCGCTCGACCGTTTCGGTCGGGAACCTGTTTTCGGAGTAGTGCGGCGCCCCCATGAGAATCAACACCCTACCGCGGTCGCTGAGCGCGCCACGCCCCTTGTCGTGGGTGTACTGCTCGTCGGCATAGCGGATCTTGTTTTCAAAGTCCGCTTTGAAGGGATTGAAGGCGCTGGAGGGATCGGGATTGCGCTTGGCCCAGAAGAGTTCGATGAACGCCTTCGCCTCGGCCTCGGTGGAGATGGTCTTCCACTCCTTCGCCTCGTCCTTGGTGAGGAGGTAACCCGCCGGGCTCTCATCCCATTCGAGGAGGCTCTCGGCATCGACGGGTTCGTCTTGAGCCTGGAGTCCACAGGTGCCCACGAGAGCGAGAATCAATGAAGCGATGATAGTCAGAGAACGAGAACGCATGGCTGCCTCCCAGCGCATTGTTTTTGGCGCCCCATGGTAAGGGATCATCTCACAGACGTGAAGGTCCGACTCCTGCAATTCGCTTCGCGAATTGCAAAGAACAGAGCGGCCACTCATCTCAGAGTGAATGAACCGGCCTCGGATTCCGTGATCAGCGAAGCCAGTGACCGACAGCCACGCCGATGAAGGTCGCCACCGCATAGCCCAGCGTGCCGCAGAGGATGGCCGGGATGACGAGCCCCTGCCAGCGCCGCGCCACCGCCATGGCGGCGGCGGTGGTTGGGCCACCCATGTTGGCGTTGGAAGCGATGACGATCTCGGCGAGATCGAGCTTGAGCAGACGGCCGACCCCGAGGATCGTTGCGAGGTGGATTGTCAGAATCAGCGCTGCGAAGACAAAGAGCATGGGTCCCACGCGAAGCACGACGCCGATGTTGGCCGAGGCGCCGATGGCGGCAAAGAAGAACTGCATGAGCAGAACACCCACCTCGTGCGCGCCTGCGATGCCCCCCATCCAAGTCGGCCGCAAGGTGGCCAGGGCCACCGTCATCGCGGTGACCAGCAGGATCCCCGCCGAACTCCAACCAAACCAGGAGGCGAGGCCGTAACCCACCGCACACAGGGTCGCAGCCAGCGCAAGCGCCGTCGCCATCCCGCCGAGCGTAATTCCGGGCCCGGCCACCGCGGTGTCATCGACATCCGATGCAACCTCGACCCGATTCGCGTACCGCTTCTTCAACCACCCCACCGAAGGCAGGGCGAAGAGCACCAGGAAATAGAGCGTCATCACCAGATTGTCGGCAGCAATCCCAGCGGCCAGGAGGTCGCCGGAGCGAAGCTGTAGAGCCTCGGCCGCCGCCATGTAGTTGAGCGATCCGCCGACATAGGTGGCACAGAAGATCCCTGCGAGCTTCCAACCCTCCTCGCCGAGGGGTACAAGCTGATAGGCGATCCAGGTTCCCGCCACGGTTCCCACCGCTCCGGCGCCGAAGGCTAACAATGTCGGCCCCGACTCGCGGAGGATTCGCTTGAGATCGGCCTTGAAGAGCAGAAGGGGTATGGCCAGCGGCACGAGATAGCCCCACACCACGTCATACGCCGGCGCCGCGCTCGGAATCACCCGCGCATTCGAAAGCACAAAGGTCGTTCCGATAGCGATCACCGCTCCCGAGAGCTTGGATCCCCACCTCGTCTTCTCGGCCCACAGACCAAAGGCCCCGGCCGAGAGCAACACCGCCCACAGAGCCCAGGTCTGGTCGGCGGCGATGAGTGTCGTCGTTTCCATGGCGGTCTACTCTACCGCGGATCGCAAGCTGGAAGCTTGCGGCTACAATCTCTCGCCTTTGTAGCGGCAAGCATCCCTGCTTGCTCTTCAGTGTCCTTCCGGCCGTGTAACATAGCCTCATGCCCACCAAGACGCCCGAAGGGCCGGATCTCTGCACCAACTTGCTTGATCCCCAAGAAGCCCCGTTTTCATTTGGACGCACAAGGGGCACTCTTCCCCACCTCTATAAAGACGGCTGTACCTATTTTGTGACCTTCTGCCTCGGTGATTCGGTACCGGCGAAGCTTGAGCGACGACGCCGATTGGAGGAGTCCGAACACCAACCCGAAGACCTTGCTCAACTCTCCGAACCTCTGATTGATCAAGGATCCATGTTGTTGAAACGACCTGAGATCGCAGAGATCGTGGAAGGCGCACTTGGACACTTTCAGGGAAACCGATACGATCTTCACGCCTGGGTTGTCATGCCGAACCACGTTCACGCGGTTCTCACGCCCTTTGAAGGCCATGGTGTTTCAGGCATCCTGCACTCTTGGAAGTCCTTCACCGCTTCCACGATCAACCGCTCTCTCGGCCGATCGGGGAAGCTGTGGCAACACGAATCGTTCGATCACCTGGTCCGTAACCACGACTCCCTGATCCGGTTCATTACCTACACCGAGAACAACCCGGTTGCAGCAGGCCTCTGCCAACATGCGGAGGATTGGCCTTTCAGCAGCGCGCGATTCCACGTCTAAGGTTCGAAATCGCAAGCTGGAAGCTTGCGGCTACAATTTCTCGCCTTTGTAGCGGCAAGCATCCCTGCTTGCCTTTGGGCATCGCCGATTTTGCAACTCCTTTAGCATTCCTTTAGGACTTCCCCCTGCCCCGGCCCCACACTGAGAACGACAACCCACGCCATGGCTCGAACAACCGCGCCGGCAGGGCCCGCCGGCGCCCGAGCACCCTCAAGGCAGAGGTCCGAGATGGTGCGAACCACGGAGGAGGTGCGTTGTGAAACGACTCAGTACGTGTGCGGTTCTCTTGATGGCTCTGGCGATCTCGGCTCCTGCGCTGGCGGCCGGAACCGTCGAGGAGGTCAGCTTTTTCTCGGATGCTCTCGGGATGGAGAAGCATCTTCAGATCTACCTGCCCGAGGGATACGAGACATCGGGTCTCTCATACCCGGTTGTCTATTTCGTCCATGGTATGACCGGAAGCTACCTCAGCGAGCAGGCTGTCATCGACGCTGCGGAAGACATGATTTCACGTGGTCTGATTCAACCCTTCATCCTTGTCAAGCCCGACGCCGATTGCTTCCCTTTCGCGGACGCGGGCTTCACCGAACCCATCCACTCCTCGATGACAAACTCTGAACTCAACGGTGACTTCGAGGACTACTTTGTCGAGGATCTCGTCAGTTGGATCGATGCGGACTACCGGACCGTGGCAGACCGAGACCATCGCTTCGCTACCGGGCACTCCCAGGGCGGATACAGTGCCGTGCGAGCCGGTTTGCGGCACCCTGATCTGTTCTCTGCGGTGGGCGCGCACGCATCACCGCTGTCGTTCGAGCCGCTGGCGCAACTCGCCCCATTCATGGTCTTGCAGGACTACCCGGACGGCCCACCGTACGATTTTCAACCCGGCACGGGCTTCGTTTCCAAGATTCTCTTCGCCTTTGCGGCCGCCTTCACACCGAATCTGTCGAATCCCCCGTGGTTCGTCGATCTCCCGTTTGACGAATACGCCCAACCCGACCCAGTCGCATTTCCTCGTCTCGTCTCTCAAAGTGGTACCCGTTGGGCTTCGGAGTTCAAAGCGAGCGGTGCCGAGTTGGATATCTACTTCGAGGTCGGAACCCAAGAGGAGCTCGCGGCCGACTACCTGACGCAATACTTCGCCGCTGTTCTCGATGCCCTCGAACTGCCTTACACCTTCCGCTGGTTCGACGGCGATCACCACAGCCACGTCGGCATCCGCGCGCCGAATCAGTTCACCTACTTCATGCCGCTGAACGCCACCGTCGAACTCTCCCCGCGGGTCATCGACCGCAACAACTGGTGGCCGCTGGTCCAGGCGACCATCGAGCTGCCGGGTGACCTCGATGTCGCCGAGATCGAGACCATGACCCTGGCCATCACCCGTATCAACGGTGACGACCTCGACCACCCGATCCGAGCTCTCGTCGCCAACGAGATCACCGATCTCAACGGCAATGGACGTGACGACCTCAACGTGTGGTTCTGGAATCCTCTCGTCGTCCGCGCAGCCGTCGCCATGGGTATCGACGAAGGCGAGCCCTTCGACGTCACCATCGAAGGCGAGACCAAGGCCGGGTGGTTCCTCGCCGCCACCGATGAGCAGACCGCCGTCAACATGGCCCAACCGGAGGCATGGGGCCCCTGGTGGCCCATCGCCGTCCGCTGAATCAGGGTTCGCGCCTCCCGGATCCCGCATCCGGGCAGGACCTGGGCCCCGCGGCAACGCGGGGCCCTTTTTTCGTTTTCGACGAGCATCGTTCGCAAGCTGGAAGCTTGCGGCTACAATCTCTCGCCTTTGTAGCGGCAAGCATCCCTGCTTGCCTTTGGGCATCGCGGGTTTTGCAACTCCTTTAGCTTTCCTTTAGGACTTCCCCCTGCCCCAACCCCACACTGAGAACGACAACCCACGCCATGGTCCCATCAACCGCGCCGGCAGGGCCCGCCGGCGCCTGGCACTTTCGAGGCAGAAGTCTTAGATGGTGCGAACCACGGAGGAGGTGCGTTGTGAAAAGACTCAGTACGTGTGCGGCTCTCATCATGGCTCTGGCGATCTCGGCCCCGGCGTTGGCCGGCGGGACGGTCGAGGACGTCACCTACTACTCCGACGCGCTGGGAATCGAAAAAACGGCGCTTGTCTATCTCCCGGAAGGTTACGAAACCTCGGGCGAAGAATACCAGGTGGTGTACTTCATTGGTGGGTTCGGCTGTGGGCTAGGGAACTGGTGTTCGACTCCCGAGCTTGTCGCTGAGCTGGATTCAATGATAGGAGGCGGCCTCGTCGATCCGTTCATACTCGTCGAGGTCGACCAGTTGGTCATGCCGTTTGCGCCGGCGCTGCCGTTCCCGGTGCCGTCATTTCTCACAAACTCCGAGCTCAACGGCAATCAAGAAACCGCACTGGTCGAGGATCTGGTCCCGTGGATCGATGCCACCTACCGTACGATGGCCGATCGAGACTACCGCTATATCTTCGGCCGTTCGGCAGCGGGCTACAGCACCACTCGAGTCGCACTGCGCCACTCGGACGTGTTTGGAGGTCTCGGCACCCAGGTCGGGACCATTGCCATGGAGCCACAGGTTGCCGCGGTGCCGATGCTTCTCGCCGAGTATCCGGACGGTCCACCCTACGATTTCAATCCAGCGGCTGGAATGTGGTCCATGTATGTCTTCGCGTGGTGCGCCGCCATGACCCCGAACATGACCAACCCGCCATGGTATGTCGATCTGTGGATCGACCAGGACGGGAACATCGATCCGGAGGTCGCGGCCCGCTACTTCGCCCAGAGTAACAGTCGGTGGGCGGCCGAAATGGTCGCGGCCGGTGGAAGTCTCGACATCTTCATGGGTGGAGGCGACCAGGACTTCTACCTTCCCTTCACGACGTATTTTGCGAATGATCTCGACCAACTCGGCATTCCGTACACGCTGCAGATCTTCCACGGCGATCACGACAACCCGCCAATGTGGGAGCGACTAAAATCCCACGTCACCTTCTTCATGCCTCTCAACGCCACCGTCGAACTCTCGCCGCGGGTCATCGACCGCAACAACTGGTGGCCGCTGGTCCAGGCGACCATCGAGCTGCCTGGTGATCTCGATGTCACCGAGATCGAGACCATGACCCTGGCCATCACTGGGATCAACGGTGACGACCTCGACCACCCGATCCGCGCCCTCGTCGCCAACGAGATCACCGATCTCAACGGTAACGGACGGGACGACCTCAACGTGTGGTTCTGGAATCCTCTCGTCGTCCGCGCTGCTGTCGCCATGGGTATCGAGGAAGGCGAGCCGTTCGATGTCACCATCGAAGGCGAGACCAAGGCCGGGTGGTTCCTCGCCGCCACCGACGAGCAAACCGCCGTCAACATGGCCCAACCGGAGGCATGGGGCCCCTGGTGGCCCATCGCCGTCCGCTGAATCAGGGTTCGCGCCTCCCGGATCCCGCGTCCGGGCAGGACCTGGGCCCCGCGGCAACGCGGGGCCCTTTTTCCGTTTCCGTGTTCGAGCGTCCCTCTCCCGATCCCGATCCCGATCCCGACAAGCATGCATCACACCGCAAGCTGGAAGCTTGCTACTACAAATATCCGCTCTTGTAGTAGCAAGCATCCTTGCTTGCGGCTCCGACGGTTCGAACCCTTTTCTTCTTTTGCAACTCCTTTGGGCCAACCGCTTGCCAGGCCCCACATTAAAGGAGAGAAGCACATGTCCCTCCAGTCCCCGTTCACCGACCAGGTTCGAGGTTTCGCAGCGCTCCCGATCACATGCTGGAAGCCTGCGGCCACAATCCCTTCGCGACCTTGAAGGGGATCCAATCCTACAAGCCTCGATCGAGGCTCTCGATTGAACCTGATTCTCATTCAAGTCACTCGACTTGCGAAACCCGCTCTTTGTTGAGTAAGATGTCTTTCGGTGAACCAGATAATCACGACTTCTGTGCATGGGGAGGCGAGTTTTCAACTCGGCCGCTGGCAGGTCGATCCCGCCGCGTGCGAGTTGCGCAATGGTGAATCCACCATCCGCCTTCGGCCCAAGATCATGGATCTATTGGCGGCCTTCGCCCGCAACCCCGGCGAGGTGCTCTCCAAACACTGCCTCCTCGATCTGGTCTGGGCCGATGTCACGGTGGGCGACGCTTCGCTGACGGTGGCGGTGGGCGAGCTTCGCGAGGCCCTCGGCGATCTTCCCGAAGAACCGACCTACATCGAGACCATTTCCCGTCGGGGCTATCGGCTCATCGCGTCGGTATCGTACCCGGCGGTTTCCACGAATCAGGCAGAGGCTTCGCGTTATTGGCTCACGGGAGCGGGGGTCGAGCTCGTCCTGCACCAGGGCGAAAATCTGATCGGTAGATCACCCGAGGCATGTGTGCGAATCGATTCACCCAAGGTCTCACGAAACCACGCCCGCATCACTATCGACGGCGACACCGCCTTCGTCGAGGATCTCGGCAGCAAGAACGGGACCTTTGTCGGCGACACCCGGGTCGAAGTTCCGACCCCCCTCGCGCACGGTGATCAGCTCCGCCTCGGTCAACTCGCGGCGGTGCTCAGCATTGTAGTTGCTGACCACGGATCCACCATCACCGAGCTCTCCAGAGAGATCGAGATCGAAACCGACGGTTAGAGACGCCCCCTCTCCCTGTCAGACGGGGTCGGGTCGCGCATGACTTTTACCGATCCTTTGGTTTTCCTTTAGGCCAAAAACCCGCTCCCAACACAACTTGAGAGTGTCCTCAGCGATCAAGCGCGGGGCGCGAACCAAGTCTGGAGAGTGTGAAATGCGGGATCACACACTGGCCGATGCTTCTGTTGCACGATTCTGCGGCCCATTCGCGGCTGCGCTATTTGGTATCAATCCCATAAAACTTGCTTTCATACATGAGGTGTCTCATGATTGGGGTCAACGATCAGAGGTGTCACGGGGGTCACATCACCATTCCGGCTGCGACGTAGGTGGTGAAGGAGGAGCGATGAAGGTGTTCTGTGCTCTCGTTGTCGTTTGTTTGGTTGCCATCTGCGCGATGCCGGTTTTCGCTCAGGACACTACAGGGCGGATGCTGGTGCGAGCCAGCGACAACGCCGGCTCGCCCCTGACTGGGGTGACGGTGACCATTGCGTCACCGGCACTCATCGGCGGTGCGCGGACCATCGTCACCGACGACCGAGGGGAAGCGCTCTTCCTCACCCTGGCGCCCGGCACCTACGAAGTCAGCGCCACGCTGCACGGCTTCGCCACTCAGGAACGGACCGAGGTATGGGTCCGGCTGGGTTCGGTCACCGCGCTCATGGTGACCATGGCCGAGGCCACATTCGAAGGCGAGATCGTGGTCCTCGATGAAACTCCCGTGGTCGATCCCATGCAGGTGGGCACCGAGCAGGTCTTCGACGCCGAATACATCGAGAAGACCGCCATCGGCTCGTGGCAGCGCTTCATTGCCAGCCCCGGGGCAAACGTCCCCGGGGTCTACTGGCAGTCCATCTTCGGTTCCCGCAAGTCAGAGAACGCCTGGTATGTCGATGGGATCGAGGTCACGAGCACCAGTACCGGCGGCTCCGGTTCCAGTAGCTTCGGCATCGACGCCTACCAGGAAATCGAAATCAAGACCGGCGGCTACGAGGCCGAGTACGGCCGCGCCCTTGGGGGCGTCACCAGTGCAGTCATGAAATCCGGTGGAAACACATTTTCCGGCAGCCTCGATGTGCGCTACCAGGCCGACGCGTTCCAGGAGAGTGGCGACCACTTCGACCCCGATCTGCAGGAAAACTCCAACCTCGCCATCGACACGACCTTCGGCGGCCCGATCATCCGCGATCGCCTTTGGTTCTTCGCAGCCTACTTTTATGGCGAGGCGAGGACCACGGATGAGGATTCCCCCACTACCTGGAGCCCCACGATTCAAGCACCAAAGGCCAAGCTGACCTGGCAGGCTTCGCCTTCGTGGCGCGCAACCGCTTCGTATCTCGGCGAGTGGTCCATCTTCGAGAACTCCAACGCATCGCGTTATACCGCACCCGAGGCCACGGCGACCGTCAATGACAAGATCGATACTCTTTCGATTGGGATCGACGGAATGCTGAGCCACGCGGTGCTGTGGACCGCCCGGGTCGGTTATGAACGAAGATCCTATGAAGCTGGCCCGTCGAGCGGCGACCTTGCGACCATCAGTCATTTCAACACCGTCACCGGCATCGTCTCCGAAAACTTCTATCTTCAGGAAGACGACGGCAACGACCACACCCAGGCAGCGACCGATCTGACCTGGTTTCTCTCCGGCAAGAGCGGATCTCACGAGCTCAAGGCCGGCGTTGCGGTGTCGGACATGGGCCACTCGGTTTCGCTGTGCTACACCGGAACCCAGGACGGCGTGCGCTGCAGTGCCGATGTCAGCGGTTATCGGTTCTACGATACTGAAATCGAAGGGAATGGCTTTCCCGATACGATGCGAGAGCAGCTGAATCCCGGACCGGTAGATTTCGGTGGTCTGCTCTGGACGGGCTACATCCAGGACGCATGGCGGCCGATGCCCAATCTCACCGTCAAGGCCGGCTTGCGCTACGACAGCGTCGGCTACGACATGGACCGAACCGGCGCCTCGGTGACCATGGATCGCTGGCAGCCCCGGCTTGGCGTCGCCTGGGACATCAGCGGCGACGCCCGCAATGTGCTGCGCGCTTCTGCAGGCCGCTACATGGACCCCGCGACCATGAATCTTCCGTACTACGGGGTGCAGAAGTTCACCAACTCTTATTGGAAGTCATGCTCGCTCTACGGTCTGGAAAACGGCTTCGACCCGGCCATGTGCTCCGCCATCGCCGCCTCGATGGGATATGAATGGCGTACAGATCCCGAGGACTGGGACCCTCACGGCTGGTTCTTGCTCGGCACCACAGGGACGGGCGACAACGTCGTCGATCCGGATCTCGAATCGGCCTACTCGGACCAGTTCATCCTGAGCTACGAACGCGTCCTCTGGCCGCGAAGCTCAGTCGAGTTCAGCCTCGTCAGCAAACGCACCCGCGGACTCTTCGAGGACACCTGTGAAAGCAACATCCCGATACCGACCGAAGGCGCCTCGTGCGATCACTACGTGATGACCAACATGCCCCAACTCGAGCGAAACTACGATGCCTTCATCGTCAAGCTCGAGACCCGGACCCTCGACTGGTTGACTCTCCTCGCCTCCTACACCCTGTCGGACTCCAAGGGCAACCACGATTCCCTCGGCTTCGCCTACGACTGGGACCTTTTCCCCTGGCACTGGGAAAACCGCTATGGCTTCATGGACGACCACTACCGTCATGCCCTCCGGATCAACGGCTACGCCCTGCTGCCGTACGACTTCACCATCGGGATCAACGCCGGCTGGCGCTCGGCCTTCCGGTGGACCCCGCAGCTCTACTGGTACGACCACCCGGAAATGCCCGTCGGGATCGAATTCACCGAACCCCGCGGCAGCCGCGAAGGCGCCGACTACCCCTGGCTCGATCTCCAGTTCTCCAAGGGTTTTCGCATCGGTCCCACCCACCTCGATCTCATCGTCTCGGTGCTCAATGTCCTTTCGCAGGAGATGGTCACCGGGGTCTGCGAGATGGACTCGGGCTGTGGTGAGTTCGAACTCGGCGAGCCCACGGACTGGGAAACACCTCGCCGTTGGGAGGTAGGTTTCCGGCTCACGTTCTGAGGGGTGAGGAGGTTAGAAAGTGAACACTCCCTCCGGTCGCAGGTGAGGGGGTGAAAAGGTCAGCGCTCGCTCTCACCACGAGCGAAGGAGCGAAGCGACGCAGCGAGCCTTAACTTCCTAACCTTCTAGCTTTCTAACTTTCTCACCTTCTAACTTCCTAACTTCCTCACCCTCAACTAGCGCCTCGTTCCTTGCTTTGCCATAATGAGAAAGCAGCGCGAACCATTTGTATATGTCCCTCTCTCAGGGTGATCGTCTCGGCCGGTATGAAATCCTCGGCCCCATCGGGGCCGGTGGGATGGGTGAGGTGTGGCGGGCGCGTGATACCGAGCTCGACCGCCAGGTAGCGGTCAAGATTTTGCCCGAGTCCTTCGCCTCGGACGAGGACCGGCTCGAGCGCTTTCACCGCGAGGCCAAGGCGCTGGCTGCGCTGTCGCACCCCAATCTGCTCGATATCTATGACGTGGGTTCCACCGATGGCATCCACTATGCCGTCACCGAACTCCTCGAGGGCGACACTCTGCGCGAACGCATCACTCCTTCCGGGCTTCCTTGGAAGAAAGTGACCTCCATCGGCGCCGCGGTGGCCGATGGCCTCGCGGCGGCGCACGGTCGCGGGATCATCCACCGCGATCTCAAACCCGAAAATCTCTTCATCACCGCCGACGGCCGGGTCAAGATCCTCGACTTCGGGCTCGCCAGCGTGCACGAGGAGGCCGACGCCGACGCCGAAACCGCCACCATCACAGAGGCCGGCACGGTCATGGGCACCCCCGGCTACATGGCCCCAGAACAGGTCAAGGGGAAACAAGCCGACGCCCGGTCGGACATCTTCTCGCTCGGCTGCGTCATCTACGAGATGGCCTCGGGCCACCGCGCATTCGGTGGCGACACCGGCGTCGAGGTCCTGGCCGCCATCCTCAAGGAAGAGCCGCCGCAGCTCTCCTCATCCGGCGCCGCGGTGCCGGTGGATCTCGAGCGCGCGGTCCACCGCTGTCTCGAGAAACGGCCCGAGGCGCGCTTCCAGTCGGCGGCCGATCTCGCCTACAGCCTCAAAAGCATGGGATCGAGCCCGTCGGCGGTGATGATGGCAACCCCGGGATCCGGGACCCAAGTGACTGAAAGAATGCGTCCGCGGTGGCTGGTCCCTGTCGTGATCGCCGGGCTCATCCTTGCGGTCGTTTCTTCATGGTGGGCGCTGACCCTTCAAAAATCCGAGGAAGCCCCGGTTCAGGTCGTATCGACCCTCGATCCCGACCGCATCGCTGTGGTGCCCTTCACCAACCGCACCGGCGACGCGTCCCTCGACAACCTCGCCGCCCTCACCGCCGACCGCCTCACCCAGGGCCTTGCGGACCTCGATGAGATCGAGGTGGCGCCGGCCAGCGTCGTGGCGGCGACCGCTGCGGGTGTCGACCGATCGCAATTGGCGCGGGAGGTCGCCTCGGGAACGAGATCGGGAATGGTGCTCACCGGCGTGTGGGACGCCGTCGGCGACGGTCTCGAGCTCCAGGCCACCCTCGAGGACGCCGAGTTGGGCACAGTCGTGCGAGCGTTCGACCCGATCTCGGCGAGCCGTGATGCATCGCAGGAGGCCATCGCCACCCTCCGTGACTGGACCCTCATGGCGGTGCAGGACCACCTCCACCCCATCCTCGCGTGGGGTGCCGGGGATCGTTTTCCCGTGTACGAGGCCTATCTGGAGAACAGACGTTTCTATGAGGAGTTCGGAACCGCAGATTCTTCAGTTCACTTGGGCAAGGCAGTTGCGCTCGACCCCGACTTTGCCCGCCCTCTTATCCAGGTGGGCGGCCTGTGGACGCCTCGATTGGTGTCCAATATGCACCGCGTAACGGTTGGGTTCTTTCAACCGGTTCACGACATGCGAGTCACGACCGACCAGCAACGACTCGTGGGCATGATCGACGCCCGGATGGAAGGGCGGTGGGAAGATGCGTTTCTGATCGCCAAGGAGGAGCGCGACCGTTATCCGGAAGACAGTTGGCGGCAATGGCAGGTTGTGATATCCGCAGGATGGGCCAATCGTCCCAGGGCTGCGATCGAAGCCTACAACGGGCTCGAATACGACCTTCTTGCACCGAGTGCGGTGAAGAAACTTCCGGTCAAAGAGGTCTGCAACGCGCTCCACCGGCTCGGACGGTACGATGAGGAGCTCACCCTGATCCGAGAATCGCTGGCGGCGGGGCCGGCCCAGTCCTTTGGACTACCGCTTCAGTGGATAGAGCTCCGAGCCCTGATCGGTCTGGGCCGGATCGACGAGATCAATCGGCTCGTGGATAACATCCTCCTGATGCCGGATTCGGGAACGACTGACTATTTCATTTTTGGCTTTGCGGCGGACGAGCTTCGCACCCACGGGTTCCCCAAGGCCGCAAAGGCCATGGCCGACAGGTCGGTGGCGTGGTGGGATGACCATCCTGAGGTGCCACGACGGACGGACTACTCGCAATGCCTGATGGGCGCGGGACAGGTCGAGGAGGCCTGGACCATTCTGGAGAAATTCGTAGAGGAGGCTCCTAATGACCAGCTCTTTGTCCTCCAGAGGGCCGGTGTTTGTGCTGCACGGCTCGGCGACCGGGCTCGAGCGCTCGAGATCGATGGACGACTCGTGGAGTTGGGCGAGGCTGACCTAGAGAGCAACGGCATTCTCGGGTATCACGGTGTGACGGAGTACCGCAGCGCACAGATCGCGGCCCGACTCGGCGACCACGACCGGGCGATCAACCTCCTCCAGCAGGCCGTCACCGCCGGGTTCTACAACTATCTACTCATCCACCGCGACCCCAACTTTGAAACCCTCTGGGACGACCCCAGATTCAAGGAAATCCTGCGGCCGAAGGGATAGCAATTCGTCGGACGAATTGCGGTGGCTCGCTCCGCTCGCCAGTTCTTTTTTCTCAGCCTAGATTTTGCCGGATCGTGACGGCACTTGTCGACAGCTTGGTAGCGCAGCCGTCTGGAGGTAGGGCCTTCAGGCCGGGCGACTGGTCGTCAGATCTCCTGTGCAAGATCGGCGGCCGCTGACCGGAGGGATTCGGCGATCGCGGCAATGTCATCGAGACGCATAGTGACGATGCCGAAGAGCTCGAAGTCGGTGACCTGGTCGTAGTGATGGGTGAGTCGATTGCGATAACCGGCCATTGCATGGAAGCGATCCGCCAATTCCGAATCCTCGATGAGCCCATGCTCCTTCGCGAGATTGGCGACCTCTCGATACTCGAGTCCGGCGAGTCCTTTTCCCTTGGCGAGAAGATGGCGAGCAACATCG
>Ga0164313_10001690_pt1 | contig 19577 bp, 16 predicted proteins | sample GuaBasSedimGuay4_FD_113735 | JGI IMG/M metagenome (GOLD analysis project Ga0164313, IMG submission 113735) | Subseafloor sediment microbial communities from Guaymas Basin, Gulf of California, Mexico - Guay4, Core 4569-4, 0-3 cm | ecosystem: Environmental > Aquatic > Marine > Hydrothermal vents... | reverse complement strand
TGACTGCGTTGTTGCGTGATGCATTCCAGCCTAACCTGGTGCAGACACTGGAAAACAACCCTGCGCTGATGCATGGCGGACCATTTGCCAATATTGCCCATGGGTGTAATTCAGTGATGGCCACGCGCGCTGCGTTGAAACTTGGTGATTACGTGGTAACAGAAGCGGGATTCGGGGCAGATCTTGGTGCCGAGAAATTCTTCAATATCAAGTGCCGTAAAGCGGGACTGAACCCCGATGCAGTGGTATTGGTGGCAACCACCAAAGCCTTGAAAATGCAGGGTGGCGTGGCCAAAGAGAACCTCCTGGAGGAGAACGTAGATGCGGTTCGGTCGGGGTGTAAAAACCTGGGGCGGCATATTCGGAATATTGGTCAGTACGGTGTGCCGGTTACGGTTGCGATCAACGAATACCAGAGTGACACAGCAGCTGAACATGAGGCGATCAAGAAATTTTGTGCCGGCTTTGGTGTCGAGTGCGTGGTCGCTTCGCACTGGGAACATGGTGGCGAAGGCACACTGGAACTTGCTGAGCGGGTCGTAGAAATGATCGACCGTCAGCATTCACAATTTCGTACCTTGTACAGTGATGACCTGAGTTTGTGGGAAAAGGCCCGCCGAATCGCACGCACCATGTATGGTGCTGAAGACATCATTGCCGATAAAAAGGTACGTGCCCAGTTCGCCCAGTTCGAGAAGGAAGGCTATGGTCATTTCCCCATCTGCATGGCAAAAACCCAGTATAGTTTTTCAACCGACCCACTGCTGCTTGGCGCCCCGTCTGGTCATGATGTACCCATCAGGGAAATTCGCCTGGCGACTGGCGCCGAGTTTATCGTGGTCGTGTGCGGAGACATCATGACCATGCCGGGCCTGCCCAGAAAACCATCATCTGAAAACATCAGTGTGGATGAGAATAAGAAAATCGTGGGCTTGTTTTAAACTTATCTGAAAACAGATGAAGACCCTCCTGGCCGTACTAGCCGCGGTATTCCTGCCGACTATGCTGGCAGCACCCACAATGGGAGCCGGGTGGTTCTGGGATGCAGGCAACGGTCTTGGTTTTGCAGCTTTTGCCGGCTTGCTTTACCTTGGGATCAGCAGCTATAGACGTATTGATGTTCGCGCACACCGCCTGCTTGGTCATACGGTGCTGTTTGTCGCTGTTGCACATGCTTTGTGGTTCCTGCTGGGTGACGCTGCGGCAATCGAATACATCAAGTTCAGTGCGCCTGGTTACATGTGGTTTGGTATCGTCGGGTTGATATTGCTTTTCGTGCTGGTGATCATATCCCTGCTGCCGGATCGGCTAAAGGTACACAAAGACTACCCGGTATTTCTTTATTGGCATCGTGTGCTGGCAGTCGTGACGGTTACCTGTTGTGCTTATCACATAGTCGTTAGCCATTTTTATCTCACAGCCTGGTACCAGGCTGTGTTGTTTATCCTGGTAGCAGCGGTCGCCTCGTTTGGTCGTCCCTGGTGGATCAAATTCGGGCCTTTGCCGGTTGTATCACCAACTGCATTCCTGCTGATTACCGTATTGTTCACCAGTGTCTTCAGTTTCCTCAGAAACATCTCCGTATGAAAATTCTGTCGGGAATTTTTCTGGTCATAGTGATTTTGCTACTTGTTCTTGGATCACCGCTTTCAGGCGAAAAGCCGGTTCGGGCACATCATTTCAATAGTCCTGAACCGATTTTGCCGATGACTTTCGCACACCAGGCCCATACCACGGTCAATTGCCTCGTCTGCCATCACAATTACGTCGATGATACGGGTACGGACATGTGTATGAACTGCCATGTTACAAATCAGGATATCTGGCCTTTATTTGAACAGCAGTTTCATGATCTGTGCAGAGACTGCCACGCAAAGAAGGCTGCTGACGGTATTGACGGTGGCCCACCCAGGCAATGTATGGCTTGTCATCTGGGCGATGATCTGCCCTGACCCAAATCGGCAGGTCTAAAGTACCTTAGCCGGTTGGCGTTCATCACCACGGTTACCGATGACATGGCCATTGCGAAACTGGCGAACATCGGGTTCAGCAACCACCCGGTCAGCGGGTAGAACAGCCCGGCAGCCAGTGGGATGCCGATGACGTTAAATATAAAGGCACCGAACAGGTTTTGTTTGATATTGCCAAGCGTTGCCGTTGAGATAGCGATAGCGGCACTAACATTTTTCAGAGAATCACCCGCCAACGTGACATCCGAGTTTTCAATCGCAACATCTGTACCGCTGCCAATGGCGAAACCGGTGTCTGCCTGCGCCAGTGCGGGCGCGTCATTGACACCATCACCGACCATGCCGACCTTGTGGCCCTGTTTCTGGAGTGCACTGATCACATCGAGTTTCTGTCCGGGCAGCAATTCACTGTGCACGATGTCGATGTTTAGCATTCCACCGACAGCTGTGGCGGTCTTGCGGTTATCACCGGTACACATCACAACCTGGATACCCAATTCATGCAGGGATTCAATGGCAGTCGCTGTATCAGGTCTGATTTTATCTTTAAGGATCAATAACCCCAGTAATATATTGTCACTGGAAAGCCAGATGGGCGTGCTGGCCTCACTTGCTTGCCGGGCTGAAATCTCCTGCCATTTTTCATCCGGGTGGATACCCTGATCCGCCATCAGCTTTTCATTACCCAAAAAGTAGCGTTGACCTTCTATTTCCCCGACAACACCCAAACCGGTGATGGCCTTAAAATTGTCGCAGGGCAAAGTGTCAATCTCCCTGTCCCTGGCGCTGCGAAGTATGGCCTCAGCCAGCGGGTGCTCGGAACCGGACTCAAGACTGACGGCAACTTGCAGCAGTCGTGCCTCGTCGGTGGCACCAGTCACGTGTATGTCAGCAATGGTCGGGCGGCCTTCGGTTAGGGTACCGGTTTTATCCACCACGATATGAGTCAGGTGAGACGCACTTTGCAGCGCATCACTATTTTTGATCAGGATGCCAGATTGGGCAGCGCGACCGGTACCAACCATGATGGCAATGGGGGTAGCAAGACCGAGTGCGCATGGACAAGCAATCACCAGCACGGCAATGCCAGTGGTAAAAGCAAAGGCCAGCTGTGGTTCGGGGCCAAAAACCCACCAACCCAGGAAGGACAGGATCGCAATCACGATCACGACGGGTACGAAGATGGCGGATACTTTGTCGACAAGCCTGGCAATCGGTGGTTTGCTTAACTGGGCCTGCTCAACCATCTGAATGATATTGGCCAGGGTTGTGTCATCGCCCAGACGGGTGACACGAAACACCAGGCTGCCATTGCGGTTGCCTGTGCCTCCGATAACTTCATCGCCGGGTTGTTTTGCAATGGCAAGCGGTTCACCGGTTAACATCGATTCATCAACGCTGGAGGTTCCACTGATGATTTCACCATCAATGGGGATTGTTTCACCGGGTTTTACGCGGATATGATCACCATGATGAAGCAATGAAACCGGGATTTTTACTTCAAAGTCATTGATCACCACGGTGGCAGATTTAGGGGCCAGTTGTACCAGTGCGCCTATTGCTTCTGACGTCACACGCTTGGCGCGGGTTTCCAGGGCATGCCCTAACTGCAGAAAGGCGAGGATAATGACGGATGCATCCAGGTAGAGATGATTGCCGCCACCGGGGATAAATGCCGGATCAATGATAATGATGAGAGATGATAACCACGCAGCCGCTGTTCCCAGCGCGACCAGCGTATCCATATTGGAAGATCCGTGTTTGGCCTGCTTGATGGCGGTCAAGTAGTAGTTTCTGCCACTGAACCACATGGTGAACAGGCAAATGATTGCCATGGCGCCCCAAAAGCCCTGGCCGCTACCAGCAGACAGTTCGGGGAAAAAGCCACCCATTTCACCGATCATCAATACGGCACCGACCGTAGCTGCCAGGATAGCCCGTTGCCAGGAAAGTCGAATCTCACGGCGTGCCTCTTCTGCCTGTTCAAGATGAGGGTCAGAAAATTGTTCTTCGAAGGCCGCACTAAAACCTGCGCGGCTTAACTGCAACAATAACCCGGCAGGGTGTAAGTGTGTTTTGAGCGTTACATTAGCGCCTTCCGGAGAAGTTTCATTGAACTGAAATTCGCTGGACATCGCACCAAGCAGTGAATCGAGTTTGTCGCTGCAAGGTACGCCAAATTGCAGTGTCAGCGTGTCTTCAGGCAGCCGGGTCTCAGACTGGCTCGCGTCATAGCCCTGATCGATAATGGCATTGACAACCGTGGCGGGATCCCCGCCTGTTACCCAGGCCTTTTTCTCAACAAGATTGACCGCCGCTGCCGTTACACCAGGCACTGCAAAAATGGCCTTCTCCACATTTGCAACGCATGAGGCACAGGTCATATCAGTGATTTTTAGCTGATAGGTGCCGATATAATCTGGAAGCAGGGTTTTGTTTCCGTCATTGCCTGGCTCAGTTGGGCCTGGTATCGGGCAACTGTCAGGTACCACGGGCTGTGGTTGGGCTGGATAACCCGCTTCAATTAGCGCATCTGTCACTTCTTGCTGCGCGCCCCCGCTAATATCAGCCCAGCCATCCGCCAGATTCACCTCAACGGTAGTGACACCTGTGACAGCCGATACGACTTTTTCCACGGAAGCGACACAGCGCATACAACGCATGTTTTCGATATCGATACGGTAGGGTGAGTCTCTATCTTCCATGGTTTTATTCGATCATAGTTCCCGTCGACGGCGCAGGAATTCAAAATCTCTGCGCCGAAAACTGTAAAACAGCAGTATAAAGCCGCTGATGCCGAGCCATATGGCGATCAGGGCCGCGGTCACGATGATCGAGTTGTTGAAATTGCTGCGGCCTGAATAATCCATGATGTGCAGCATCCAGAAAAAATCAAAGACACGCCAGTAGCTGTTGCGTCGCTCGAGGATGTCACCGCTTGAGGCAGATATATATATTGAAGTGCTATTCTCGTCTGAAAAATTGACTCGCCAATATGGGCCGGTAGAGTCACGGGTTTCTATATCCGGTGCCAGGCCAGCGGTAATTGACTCGATATCACGTTTACCAGTGAAATCAGCAATGGCGGTTTGTTTGGCAAACTGCTGGTTAAAGACAATAACTGTTCCGTCTCGCGCATTGATCAGTGTTTCACCGTCAGCACGCCGGATACGATAAACCGGTACCCCCCGGTTCATCCCCAGCTGAACTCCAATAGCGGCATCCAAGTACTCAGCTGGCAGTTGCTGTGGCTCAAGCAAACCGGTAAAAAGGCTTTTTGCCGGTTCAGGGTGTGTATTATTTACCCATTTGGCACCGCTGACTTTTTCCGGATCGAGTTGCGCCATCATCACGCCGCTTGATAACCACAAAACCAGTTGAACGCCGATGGCCAGGCTGACCCATTTATGCAACTTTTTCAAAAATACTTTCATCGGGTTATGCGCCGTTTTCGACGTGGCTTGAGCCGGAAATACAATAGCCAGAAACCAGTCAGCGCGAATGTCAGGCCGGTAATTTGAGCCGTTTTAAGCAACAGGTTGTGAACATCATCACGGTTGACGTAATCCATGATATGCAGCATCCACAGAAAGTCAAAAATACGCCAGTACTGATGCCGCCGTGTTACCAGCCTGCCGTTGTCCGGATCAATATAGAAAGTGGTTGAGTAGCGGTCATCAAAATCTATGCGCCATAGCGGCAGTCGTCTTGGGCCAATTTCCCGGGGTGGGTCACTGCTAATAAGTGTTGCAGCAATGACCGGCCCATCTCCATTGAAATGAAACTCCGCGATTTCCCTGGCTGATTGCTCACCCAGTGGCGAAACCACGTCACCAGTAGCCGGATCAACCAGGTACCGGTTTTCCGGGGTGGATACGGTATAAAAAGTCTTTCCCAATACAGACCGCAAACCAATATCCCGCACGGTGGGGAACCGGGTATGTAAATCAGCTATGCCGGTGTCGGCAGCTGTGGGCACAGTGATCACCTGTTGCATGTTTTTGACCAGCGGGTCGCCATGGATAAAATCGAGATCGACCACAACCATGTAAAGACCGGTTGAGAGCCAGATCAAAACCTGCAGTCCGATCAACAAGCCCAGCCATTTGTGCAGTTTGTAAGCCAGGAAGGCTTTCTTCATTCCGATGAAACATCCTTGTCAATCGCTTCAAGGATGACCGTATCAAGATAGCCGTCGGCGATGACCCCTTTTGATTGCTGGTAACGACTCACTGCCGAACGTGTCATTGGACCCGGTACGCCATCTGGCTCACCTGCATCATAGCCAAGCGTATTAAGGTTTTCTTGCAGTTGCAGCACCAGGTCATTCGATAGCTTTAAATCAGCATCCGGCGGGGTATTACTCAGTTTACCTGCGCCGGCGATGCGGTCTGCCAGCCTTCCAACGCTCAGTGCGTAATATTCAGAACGGTTCCAGCGCATGATGACATCGAAGTTCTGGTAGGTGACAAAGGCAGGACCTTTGTGTCCGGCAGGGACCAGCAACCGGGTAGCAATATCAGAATTTGCGAGTGGCTGCGCAAAAACATCCTTAATGCCCAGTGCTCGCCAATCGTTCAGTGGTTTCGCTTTACCGGTATTGGCCAGTGCATAGTCAAACGAATCCGGCAGGATAACCTCGCGACCCCAGCGAATGCCCGGTTGCCAGCCCAGACTCTGAAGAAAGTTGCCCGCTGAAAACATGGCATCCGGAATACTGCCCCACAGGTCTCGCCGTCCGTCACCATCGCCATCCACCGCATAATTCAGATAAGCCGATGGCATGAACTGCACATGGCCCATGGCGCCTGCCCAGGAACCCTGCATTTTTTCAGCTTCAATATCACCTGCCTCAATAATTCTTAGCGCATTCATCAACTCTGCGCTGAAAAACTCGCTGCGGCGGGGATCACATGCCAATGTGGTGAGAGAGTCAGGCACTGACATATTGCCAAATATGTTGCCAAAATTAGTTTCCAGCCCCCAGAAAGCGACCAGGTAATGCGGTGGCACGCCGGTTTTCTGGCGTACCTTTTGCAGGAGGTCGATATGCGTTGCCAACAGGGCCCGGCCAAGCATGACCCGCGATGGTGTCACGCGCAGATGGTAATAGTTGCCGAATGAGCGCGTAAACTCAGGTTGCCGCTGGTCGAGTTCAATGACTTTGGCGTTGTAATCAACGGCATCCAGAACGTGGTCAATGGTTGATGGGTTAATGCCTTCCGCTCTTGCCCTGTCTTTCAGGCTGGCTTTGCATTGCTCAAAATCAGCATGGGCCGGAATGGCTGCTATCAGACCAATCAGGGTGGTGAGAACGAGTCGGGCCACTACGTAGCGTCGATTTCCATGTTGGATTGCAGCATTCATAATTCAAGACTATCCTAAATACAGGTACTGCGATGAATTTTATGTGTTGCTTGTCGCTGATTTCCTTCAAATAACAGAAAAACAGGAGAACTCAACAATGACTTCAATGACTTCAGCGGCAAATACAATTGACTGCAGAATGTTGTGTGCTTGTGGGTGTGCATACGGGATTGATGATGGCGGTAACTACTCGCCACTGAGCCCTTACACCGAAGGAGTCGGTTGGGATAGCGCCCATCCGCCGCAACCAATAGTGGCCGGCGCTGCCAATATCAATGCTTGCCTGGTCGGCGTGAACCATGATGATGGGATCATAGTGGCTTTTCGAGGTACGGTGCTGCCGATCCCCGTTACCCTGACGAGTATCCTCGATTGGTGGCAGGATATCATTGACTCCAAACCGCGAACCGAGCCTCATATTCCCGGCAAGGTACATTGCGGTTTTGCGGATGCGGTAGAAACACTGTGGCAGCCACTAATCGGCCGTGTCAATGAGCTCAGGACATTGTATCCGGAAAAGCGGGTGTATTTGACCGGTCACAGCAAGGGTGGGCCAATGGCGACTATTTCAGCGGCCCGTATGCATTTTGATCCTGCGGTCAACCCTGGTTCTGCTACGGTTTTCACTTTTGCTTCCCCGCATCCTGGTGATTCGGAATTCACAGAAGGCTTTCCTCTGGCCACCATCCCGGTGACGCGTTATGAGAATCATCTTGATATTGTTCCGCTGGTTCCACCAACCGATGACTTTATCGATATCGTTGAGAAAATCCCCCTGATCGGCGATCTGTTCAAAAAGGCCGCAGGCTGGGACTATGCGGCCCTGGGTACACGTTTATTTATCGACAAAAATTTTGACGTTCTGAGTAATCAGCCGGATGTTACGCCGGCTGAATTTGCCAAAATTGCATTGCGGGTAATAGCAAGTCATGACGGGCTTGTGGAGGTTGCCATGGCGCATCTGAACACCTGTCATCATGGGTATATGAGCGGCACCTGCCCGACTGGAGTTTGTTCGTAAGTGCTTTACGGCCAGACTTTCACTGCTGTAACAGTGCCGTCAGCGACTTCGTAAAAGCACTCCTTCATGTTGCCGTCATTATCGATCTCGATGCTGGCAAATCCGTTTCTAACCCTGGGTTTATGGGATTCCATGAAGGTATTGGCGAAATATTCAATTTGTCCAGACTTAAGAACTGGCGGTAATTCATATGCCTTGCCGAAGGGTATTGCGCCGTGGCCGACCAGACGGCCATGGCAACCGGCCTTGCCGATGGCAGAGGTTGATGAATACACCACAGCGTTATGAGTATGTCCAAAATACCAGTAACCGGGTGATCTGTTACCAAGTGCGGTACGAACCTCGTTCCAAAGGCTGTCCGGGCTATCTCCGTCCGTCATTTCCTTGCCGGTCAGATTGGTAGGCGTATGGTGTGTGAGAATGACAATTTTTTCCGGGTCGTGAGCGGAAAAATGCTTTCTTAACCAGTTAGCCTGATCACCATGGGCACCACCGATACAACCATTCATATACAACTTGTCGGGCTTTGAGAAAAATGCCGAATCAAGTCCCAGGAACAACCAGTCGCCGTGTTTGATCGCAAAGTAACTGGTTTGTTGCTGGGCAGAAAACGGACCACCGGCTTTTAACGCAGTTTTGAAATATCCATTGGCCCCATCGTACATTTCGTGATTGGAATTAAGTGTAAAAGAGCGGTTTTCTTCCATGTCCTCGGGCCACATTTTGCGAAACTTCTTGCGTTCCTCAAACCTCGTTCCTGCGTAATAGACATCTCCCAGGTGGATAATGATGTCAGGTTGCAGGCTTTCAATACCTTTCATGACCGCCACGGCAGGCCCGCCATCACTGCCAAATTTCCCGGTACCCCAGTCACCGACGATGACAATCTTCAGGGGTCTTCTCGCATTTACATCGATAATGTTGGGAGTGTCGCCGAACCTGTGGCGTTTGAGAATGCCCAATTCATAGACAGCAAACATCAGCAAGGCATAGATCCAGCCAGGGTCGAGTTGCTCATACTTGTTGTCACCCCAAATCACACCTCCCGGGCCGACAATTCCTTTCGTCTCTGCTTCTTTCAGCAAGGCTTTCCAGGTGTCGGGGGTAAACTGGCTCTTTGGTAGTGCCATCCCTTCGGCAGATTCCAGCGCTTTGACCAGCGGTTTAACTACCAGCACCAGCGCAAGGGGCGGGTGGTTGAGCGTGTACAGAAAAGGACCAAGATCGAGCGATCCACCTTCAGTATCCAGTTCGGTTATTGGTGTTCCAACTGAGTCTTCGTAGGCGTTCATGAGGAGGCAATCGCTGGCTTTTAACAACGTGAACAGATTCTTCTTTTCCAGGCGATCCCATTCCGGGAAGTGCTCTATTTTCCGGACCAGCTTGAGAGCATGCTCATGTAGTTCATTATTGTTCATTTTTGTTTCTGCCTTTTACTTGAGTACCAGGGCAACTCCCTGAGTTAAGCATAGTTCAACATTCAGAATTTACCTGAAATCAAACGTGATCAAGCAGCCACTTACCCAGATCCGTCAAGATTTTTTCCTTGTCCAGGTCGTTGTGTAATTCATGTAAACAATCTGGATAAAGGTAAAGGCATTTATCAGGAAAGCCGACACCGGCAATAAATTTCTGGCTGCCCGAGGCCAGGTTAATACTGTCGGAAGTGCCATGCATCATCAGAATCGGTAATTGCAAATCCCCTGGTCGTTGCTTAATCTGCTCAATGACTTTGAGCATTTCGCTACCCCAGCGTGCGGTGGCATTGCTGTGTACCAATGGGTCGTTGTCGTAGGCGTCGATTTCCTGTTGATCGCGAGTCAGATCCTTTGCCTTTACTTCCAGTGGCAGCGTAAAAGTCGGCCAGAACCGCGACAGGGCTTTGGCTGCAAATACCGTCAAAGGTGTGGCAATGCCCGCGGGTTCGAGCCCGGCACCACTTGTGATGACGCCCGCAAGCCCCCGGGGATGGTGAAGCACGTAATCCAATACCACCAGTGAGCCCATGCTGTGACCGAAAATAAACTTCGGGATGTCCGGCCATTTAGATTCCGCAAGCTTTATGACCGCTTCGACATCACCACGATAGTCCGCCATGGAGTGAATATGACCACGTCGACCGGGTGATTTTCCGTGCCCACGCTGATCAAATGCCATTACGGAAATACCGGCAGCGCACAGGCGTTCGGCGAAGTATTGGTAACGACTGCTGTGTTCAGAAAAGCCGTGTACAAGAACGAGTATGCAAACCGGTTCAGAATCAGGTTCCCAGCTTTGCCAGAAGAGTTGCGTGTCGCGATGGCCCTGAACTGTACCTTGTCTATTCTGCACCAAACCTAATTCCCCTGATGGTTGTTTAATAACGGGCTGTCACCTGCACCGCTATCGAACGGGGCTGTTCAAAAAATGCAGAAAATCCCGGTGTGCCAAAAGTGGCACCAGCCAGCGGGACATCTCCACTTAAAGTCATAATGGTTTCATCGGTGAGGTTTTTACCTACCAGCGCAACTTCCCAACGGCCACTTTGTCCGGCGAGGGAAAGCCGGGCGTTGAACTTGGTATAGCTGGACTGTACCTGCAGTGGGTCCTGGTTGGATGACGTCAGGTAGTCTGCCGAGAAGAGGGCATCTATGGACCAGCCCCAGCGCAGGGTGTTACCCAGCGGTGAATTGTATTGTGCGCTGAGGATGCCGCTATATTCGGGTGTTAGTGTATTTGTTTCACCCCGGTAATCGCAATTAACGCCGTCTGGGGCATCGGGTACCTGGCCGAAATAACACTGGCCGAAGAACTCCTTGTACTCAAAATCGGTGTATGCGAATGACCCGGATAATAGCAGATGATCGGTCACTAACCAACGGCCGTCCAGCTCAAGCCCCTGCGTGACGGCTTTCGCTGCGTTGCCCACGGTGAACCCCAGCACACCATCGAATGCACTGACCTGCAGGTCGTTGAAGTCCATGTAAAACAGCGCGATATTCAGCTCGGCAATGCCGCCACTAAAAGAGAGTTTTGATCCCAATTCGAAACTGACCGCATCCTCGTCATCAAATTCGAATGAGCCACCGTTATCGGGTGCGTTATTTGAGCGCACATCAAATCCACCGGATTTGACACCCATCGAGGTAGAGAAATACACCATGGCGTTGTCGTTGACATCATACTGAATGTCCAGGGAAGGCATAAACCGGGTTTTGTCCCGGTCTCCTTTAAGTGAATGGGGTGTGATATTAAACACGGCTGCATAGAGTGCTTCGGTAATTGGGGATGTTGCCGGTGGCAATTGTCCACCATGAATATCAGCTATCTCAAGTATCCGGCTGGCATCCTTTTGTTCCCTGGATATTCGCGCTCCGCCAGTGATAAACCACCGGTCATTAATATTCCAGTTGGCCTGTCCAAAAACTGATATCAACTCTGTATCCTGATAAAAAAACCGGGGTGCTGATGTATTGGCCATCAAGGCACCGGCCGCCGGGCCGGCAATACCTGCGATCAAAGGAACCAGGATGCTGTTGGCAGGCAGGCGTACCGCGTCGAAGAAATCCAGATTGCTACTCTGGTAGTAGAGCCCCGCCATCCAGTCAATCTTCGCACCACCCGCTGAGGTCAGCCGTAGTTCCTGACTGAATTGCTGGAAGTCCTCGCGAAAATCCGCCATGAATACATGGCCGCCGGTATTGTCACAATCACAGATTTCTACCATGTCGTAGGCTGTGTATCCCGTGATGCTTGTCAGCAGCAAATCGCCCCAATGCCGGTAGTTCAGCGTCAGTACAAATTCTTCGGTGTCGTTGCTAAAGTCATCACCATTGGATGAACGTTTGAAATCCTGGAAATTATTAGCGACGCTGGGGTCCTGTCCGAAAATCTGCAGAATCTGAGCGTAGTTCAGACCGGTAAACGGACCGGCTTCAGCGGCGCGGTCATTGATGATCTCCATTTGCTCGCCGATGGTGTCATAATGCCCTGCTTCGATCTTGAGTGTGATGTCGAGGTCATCATTCGGGTGCCAGTCAAGGATGCCGCGAACAAGGCGTTCTTTACGATTGGGTTCGTCCTTGTCGAGTGTCAGGTTCTCCATATACCCGTCCATATCTCTGGCATGGGCAGTTAGCCGCCCGCTAAAAGAATCAGATAGTGGACCGGAGATATATGTAGTTACTTCCTTCTGCTCAAAATCAGGGCTGTAGAGTCCGGTGATGCCCGCGTCGAAAGTATCGGTCGGCATGACCGTGGAAATATTCAGTGCCCCGGCAATGCTGTTTTTGCCAAACAGGATACTTTGCGGCCCACGTAACACCTCTACCCGCTCGACATCAATCATCGCCATGCGGGATTGTTGTGCGCGGCCACGATAAATGCCATCAATATACATACCGACAGATTGTTCGAAACCCTGGTTAACAGCTGAACCTATTCCGCGGATATGCAGTTTGGGCCCAAGCAAAGTATCCGTTACCATCAGGTTTGGAACGTAGGTCTGCAGTTCCTCAATCGTGTTGATGTCTGCATTCTGAAGTCTCTCGTTTGAGAGGACGAGTACGGAGACGGGGATATATTGCAGGTTCTGTTCGCGTTTCTGTGCGGTGACAATGACCTCTTCCAGGATCATCCGGGATGATATCTTGCTCTCTGCCAGGTTCACATCCTGCTGTGCGAGCGCAAGCGGTGCCATCATGCTGGACACTAAAGTGCAGGTACATCGCCTTAAAAAGGAATCCATTCGCATGCCTCCCTGTTCATTGTTATTTTAATGTGTCTTACTTAACAATAGTCTATGTTGCGTGGTAGCGCTAGCCTGGACTGGTGTACAAAATGATGGATTGGTTGTGATGGTAAGAGCAAAATATACAGCATGAACATGCAAGTCACACAAGGCGTCTCCATTCCACGCAGTGGATACGCTGCGGTTTTCCATATTGCCAGGCTCTATTTTGCAGATGCGTTTATATTCTGTGCCCCCTTTGGCACCGGGCTTTGCGGCTGTGGACAGGTCCGTGTATAAACCCGAACCGGACTTATGCCAAAAATCATGATTTTGGCCTGCTCAATCAAAATGTTTCTGACGAAAACGGGCTCCGTGCTTCTCCCATTATTCCGACTGAGCGCTATTTCATCCAGTATCGCAACCCGGTCGCGGCCATTGCATCGGATTTCAAGCTCTATATCCGGAGAGAACCAAATCGAGACCGTCGTGCAGTCTGGCAGGACTTTGCTCTCAGGCAGGTGTCTTACTGGAACCGGTTTGTTGATAAATGGGTGTTGAATTTCCCGTCTGATGCCGTCCCGCCCTTGTATTGCTCCTATGAAGCATTGATTGCGGATCCGCAAGAACGGGTCCGGGAGATTCTGGCATTTCTCAGTGATAACCCACTGGATGAGGAGCGTTTGAAGACGATCATGCAGAAGGTTCCGATCGTTCCAAGAAACAGTCTTTCAAGATTTAAATTCAATGACCCGATTTTTTTCAAAGAGTTAGAAAGCGCAGCATCCCCGCGACTGGACATACTGGGTTTGCCTTTTTTCGAAGAAACACTTAACAATCCGGGCCAGGCATATTAATCGAAGATCCTGATTCCCCCATACCTTGAAATTACACTATTCGCATGATAATCGAGATTGTAAAATGTTGTGTACCGTATTGATACATGGGCCCGCCGTGATGCAAATAGCAATGGCTCTTAGATGACAATGCGAGCCACGCAAGGCGTCTCCTTTCCCCGTAGTGGACACGCGGCGATTTACCATATTGCCAGGCTGTATTTTGGAGAGGCGCTTGTATATTGTGATGTGAACAACACCAGTCACACGCATTGTGGTTGTGAATGTGTTCCTTGTGTTAATTCAGACCGGACTTTCGCAAAAAACCATGATTTTGCCTTACTTGGACCCCGTGGTCCTGGTAGAAAAGTGTATCGTAGTTCCCCTGTTCTTCCGGCTGAGCGCTATTTTATCCAGTATCGCAGCCCGGTCCCGGCTATTGCATCGAATTACCAACTCTACAAGCGGAGCAGACAATTTCGAAACCGTCGCGCCCTCTGGCAGAAGTTTGCACTCAAACAGGTAACTTACTGGAACAGGTTTGTTGATAAATGGGTGCTGAATTTCCCCGTCACTGCCAGGCGGCCCTTGTATTGTTCCTATGAAGCATTGGTTGCAGATCCGCCAAAATATGTCAGACAGTTTTTGATATTCCTCAGTGATAACCCATTGGATGAGGAACGCTTAACGGCAGTTATGCAGAGGGTTCCGATTGCACCAAGAAACAGTCTTTCAGAATTTGAATTCTATGACCCGGTTTTCTTCAAAGAGATAGAAAATATGGTATCTCATCGGCTTGAAAAACTGGGTTTACCTGTATTCGAAGAAATATATTCTTGATCCAGTCCAACCACTCTGGAGGGAGTATAGGCCGTTCAAACACTATATTGCCATAATTCCACGTATATCAAACATCGCATTAAGTCAGCATTTGGGTTAATTCACAGCGAAATCTCGCATCAGTTGATTCGTGAAGAATGAAATCTGCCTTTTTAGTGCTCTGTTTCACACCAATTCCAACGCCCGGGCGAAAGAATGGGGGCATTTCACACAGACAACTGTTTTCCCTTTATTCAAAGTACAAAAAATCGACATACGTCAAACTCTCGGACAGCGCCGTAAAGGGCTTGCATACCTTGCTGTCCACTTGGCATCTCACACATTGAAACTCCCGTATGTTTGCGAACAAGACGCTAAAAACTTCCGGGACCTGGCACTCTTTCACGTTGAATCCTCAAACCGTGCCTGGTATTAAAAGTTTAGAAAATGGTCAAGATCTGGAACGCACTCCGGGCTATGAGAGAACTTGGCTGGAGCTAAGCTCCTCTCCCTTCAGATATTCTGCAGCCAGGTCGGCATAGCGTTTGGCAGTGTAATGAAAGTACTTCACTTCCTTGTCAGTCAAGGCTCTTACCTGACGGACAGGGTTGCCCATGTAGAGGTACCCGCTTTCGAGTATTTTACCGGGTGGTACCAGCGTACCGGCACCGACAATGACTTCATCATTTACCACCACACCATCCATGATCACCGCAGCCATCCCAATCAGAATACGGCTACCAATCGTGCAACCATGCAACATGGCTTTGTGACCGATGGTGACATCATCACCAATCACTAGCGGAAAGCCATCCGGGTTGTAAGGGCCGGCATGCGTAACATGCAGCACGCTGCCATCCTGCACGCTGGTTCTTTGACCTATGCGGATACGATGAATATCACCCCTGATCACGGTCATCGGCCAGACTGAACTGCCTTCACCAATCTCCACATCACCAATGACGGCTGAAGCACGGTCTATATAAACGCCAGCAGCGATTGTGGGGCGCAAGCCGGCATGGCTGCGTATATTCAATTAATCTACTCCAAAAAATGAAGACTCAAAAACAATTATTATAAAATTTATGTTGCAAGCTTTTTTACTTATTTGTAATAAACAGTTAGTTTAGACATTATGTTTTCTGAATTACTCCGGCAAGAATGGCGGTTTCTTACATTTCGTAAGACGCGCATTGATCTCTCCCGGCACCAGGGAATCTATTTAACATTTGCAATTATCGCAACGTGGCTTGCGGGGGTTGGCCGCTATTGGGATCACCCGCATGCTCATTGGTGGCAATACGCCGGTTTAGGCTCCATTGCTTACATTGCAGTCCTGTCTTTATTGCTTTGGCTTCTGGCACTCCCACTACGTCCAAAAAACTGGAACTACCTGACGGTCTTAATCTTTGTCGGTCTTACAGCACCCCCTGCCTGGCTTTATGCCATACCGGTCGAACGCTTCATGTCGCTCGAATTGACAATGACCGTCAACATGTTATTTCTCCTGGCTGTCGCAATTTGGCGAGTAGCTCTATATAGCGTGTTTCTTCGTCGGTCCGCTGGTTTATCCGGCCTGGCATGGGCTACGGCATTGTTTCTTCCCCTGGCACTTATTGTCGCGGTATTGGCAATGCTCAATCTTGAGCAAGCTGTTTTCGAAATCATGGGTGGTTTGGATACAGAACCAACATCTTCAGACAAGGCATATTTTGTCGTGATTGCTCTCACGATAGTTTCTTTTGTGGCCGCTCCGGTGTTTCTCGTTGGTTACATTCTGGCTAGCTATCAGGCTTGGAAACGAGTAAACACGGACGGCGAGTGATACTCGCCCCGAGTAAGTTATGGCCGCGATGGCCGCCCTGCGTCTCGTTCAGAACGAGTGTCTGGCTTTGGTTCCGGTTACGCGGTGCAACACGACCGAAGTTTGAAAGTTAAAGGAGAGCAATAGCATGGATTTAATTACAAACTGGAATGAAGTAAAAAGTCTTTTCAAAAAGTCGTTCAGTTCCTCTTTTCACTTTGCACTGGCAACTGTAACCAAAAATGGCGAGCCTCATGTAACTCCAATTGGTTCATTGATCCTTGGTCGGCCAGGATACGGGTTTTATTTTGAAAAATTCCCACGACATCTACCGAGTAATTTGGGAAGTAATAAGCAAATTTGTGTCCTGGCAGTTAACAGTAGCAAATGGTTTTGGCTTAAGTCATTGGTGGGCGGGAAGTTTACAAGTCCGCCGGCAGTTCGATTACATGGGGTCGTTGGTGATTTACGAGACGCCACCGACACAGAAATTATACTCTGGCAAAAGAGAGCAAAGAGTGTAAGTTTCAGCAAGGGGCATGCGATGATATGGCGGGATATGAGTATGGTGAGAGACATTAAGTTCAATAGAATCGAGCCGGTCCAGATTGGCGAAATGACCCGCAATGCGTGGAATACTCAAAAAGGAGTAAAACACGCCTGAAAAGGTTGCTCAATTTTGATGATTAAGTTTTGAAGGCATTGATCTACACGAAGTTTGGTGAGTATAAGAAACATTAAGACCATATTTCTAGAAACTTACAAGGGTATTAATAACGTCGAAAATTCATATCCATGCCCACCGATTACGCCACACAGCGGCGACCCAACTGCTGCGTCACCGCTTCGTGATGACCACGGCAATCTACGCCAAAGTCGACCGCGAAGCGTTGCGAACCATTGCTCGCTTATGCCGATATCGGCATAAGGTGCAAACACCCCGTGAAAGCGGGTGAGGTTTACTCATCAATCCATCAAGGTGAAGTCAGTTCATTAACTTTCTCTGCAACGGTCTGCACAGCCGTTATCAAATCAGTCACGAACCGCTCATCCAGGTTCAAATGCCCCTCGTACTCACCCAAGTTACGTGTGTCGTGTCCCTTTGCCAGAATGCGCCATACTTCCGGGCCAAGCCCCAGGGTATGAGGCAAAACCTGGAAAACGATGTATCGATGTTTCGCCCGGAACCCATGCCAACGCAATGCGGCGAGACACAGCGCATGGGCAGCATTGTAGGCAAGATCAAATTGGCTCTCCAGAGATAATGATGCAGTGGATGCATCTCCCAAGCGGACCGTACCGGATGTTCTCAGGCCAATAAACTCATCCCCATCGACTGGTTCCGCCACCAGTGGGCCACTATGGCCGGTGAGATTATCCAGTGGGGAGGTCACTATCCTCTCCTATAAGCCACAATTTCTGCTGATTCAACACACGCCGAATAAAGGAATTGTCAGCTTCCACTCGATTGTTCAGTTCTGCTTTCGAGTAAATAGTGGGCTGTATGCTCCTACCCAGTTGGCTGGAAATCTCTTCGAGTACCGGAAATACATCTGCATATGTAAGAACATCACTGATGATCATCAGGTCGATATCACTGGATGCAGAGTCATTCCTTTTTGCTACTGATCCATAGATAAACGCAATCTCAATTTGCTGCAAGAACGGTTTCAGTGCCTCTTTTAATGGCTCTGCCAGACCAATGGTCTTTTGCACAATCGCTGCAAGCTCCTTGTAAATAGGTGCTTCAACGTTTGCCTGATAATGTTTTTGCGAGCCAATACGTGTCACATTGACCAATCCACTACGTGCCAACCGCGCAAGCTCTCTTTGAGCAGCGCCAGAACCGCTGCCTGACTTCCGGATTATCTCGTTGGTATAAAAAGACCGCTTTGGTTGTCCATAGAGAAGCGCCAACACACTTTTCTGGGTTTTGGAAAAAAGGGCATCAACCATGCTCAGTGGCTGATTCTGATTTGATATAGCCGTTGATGTGCCCATATTGGGTATTATAATGCCCAATATGGGCATGCACAAGAACTAGCCAAACTTGAAACCTGATGAACGAGTATAGATACAAGGCCGTTCAAACACTATATGGCCATAATTCCGCGTATATCAAACATCGCATTAAGTCAGCATTTGGGTTAATTCACAGCGAAATCTCGCATCAGTTGGTTCGTGAAGATTGAAATCTGCTCTTTTAGTGCTCTGTTTCACACCGATTCTATCAATCGTGGTCAATTAGGTTGGCAAAACCATTCTAAGGTCTCCCTGTTCATTTTTTATTGTGACATGTCTTACTTAACGATAGTCCATGTTGGGCTGTAGCGCGCTACTGCGTGACATGCCGTTGTTGCCACAACAAAAAGATTGCCGGAATGATGGCGAGGGTTAAAATTGTAGCGCTGACCATACCGCCGACCATCGGCGCCGCGATGCGCCGCATAATTTCGGAACCGGTACCGCTACCCAGCATGATCGGTAACAGGCCGGCGATGATGGCAGCAACCGTCATCATGATCGGGCGAATTCGCAGTAGCGCACCTTCGGTGATGGCATTTTCAAGATCAGTCCGCGAAAGGGGCCTGCCTTGCTTTCCGGCTTGAACCCTGATGTTCTCCAGGGCCTGCTTTAAATACACCAGCATCACGACACCAATTTCAACGGCAACGCCGGCAAGTGCGATGAAACCGACACCAACGGCGACAGACAGGTTGTAATCCAGCAGGTACAGCAGCCAAAGCCCGCCAATCAGTGCCATTGGTAAAGTGCCGAGAATGATCAACACCTCGGTCATGTTCTTAAAATTGAAAAATAGCAGTAACATGATGGTGACCAGGGTGATCGGGATCACGATTGCCAGGTGTTCCTGGGCACGCTGCATATACTCATACTGGCCTGACCAGGTGATGGAGTAACCGGCGGGCAGGTCGATTTTATCCGCTACTATCTGGCGGGCGTTAGCGACATAAGTGCCCAGGTCCACGCCCTTGATATCGACATATATCCAGCCGTTCAAACGTGCATTCTCACTCTTGATCATCGGCGG
>Ga0164313_10001689_pt1 | contig 19578 bp, 18 predicted proteins | sample GuaBasSedimGuay4_FD_113735 | JGI IMG/M metagenome (GOLD analysis project Ga0164313, IMG submission 113735) | Subseafloor sediment microbial communities from Guaymas Basin, Gulf of California, Mexico - Guay4, Core 4569-4, 0-3 cm | ecosystem: Environmental > Aquatic > Marine > Hydrothermal vents... | reverse complement strand
GCTGGAGCTTCTGCTGCTGGAGCTTCTGCTACTGGAGCTTCTGCTACTGGAGCTTCTGCTACTGGAGCTTCTGCTGGAGCAGGTGCAGCTGGTGCAGCTTCTGCTGGAGCAGGTGCAGCTGGTGCAGCTGGTGCAGCTTCTGCTACTGGAGCTTCTTCTACTGGCAGTTTAGGTTTCCACTCTTTATACCAACGAGTACGAGTATAGCTTAGCAATTTCTTTTTGTTCTCTTCGACCTCGTGACCTTCAGCAATAATGCTATCCACGATATCGTTGAAGGTAGTTTTTTCAATTTTACCACCTGCTGCGAATAATTTACCTAAGTGTACATCAATAAATTGAGACTTAGGAGCCTTTTTAGTTGTTTCCACGGATTTCTCCTTTACTTGGTTTTCATCTATTGTATCAGCTGATACATTTGAATTTTCTTCTACTGGGGGTACTACTGGTTCTGTTTGTTCAGCACCTGATTGAGTTGCATCAGGAATTGGAGCTGATTCTACTGCTGGTGTTGGTGTTTCTACTGGTATAGCTGGAGCTGATGCAGCTTCTGTAACTTTTGACTCTTCAACCATATCGTGTACTTTTTCATCAAGTTCCGCTACTACTTCTGCTGAAGGTACTGCGTTAGCTGCTACTGTTACTGGGGTTAATAACATAGCACCACTTATATGTACAATCTTTTCGGGATGCTTAGTATCACAAACACCCACTGAAGTGACAGTACCGTCGGCTATTTTATTAACTTTATTAACCTTAACTTTGAATTTCTTAGAGTGTGTTAGGTACTCACTACCTTCTACTGCATCTCGTGCGTAGATTTGATTAGCTTCTGCCATGTTAATTATCCTTTCTACTTGTTCATAAATATTATACAAAGATTTCCTATCAAAATCCTCACCTGTGAACAGTTTATGCTCACTTTCAACATACCTTTTCAAAAAACCAGACTTTAGTGAGGTTATTGTCGAACTTAGGTATCTCTTATAGTTATAATTACAATCTATACTTAGATCTATAGATCTTTGTTTGCTAGATTTTATAAATTCACCTAACTCAACTAGTTCAGCTGCTTTCTTACTATTTCTCTTAGACGTCTTACTGTACATTACCTCCTCTACAGCTTCGATATATTTATCTGGAATATCAATCATCCAAAATTCTCTATCAAAGGCTTCCTCTGGTGTAATGTACATACCTTCTGGCATGATTTCACCACTCTCATATAGCTCAGTATCTAAAGAAGTAGCTCCCTGAAAAACACTAGCCTTGTTTCTTTGTCTTACCTTACTTTCTATCGTAAGTGAGTTATTTACTATGAGCTTTATCCTATCGGCGAGCTCTCGTCCACCATACATAAGCATATTATAAAATAATCTCTCTCTGATGTAAAATATACTATCGTCTACTTCAAAATTTTTGAATAAATTAGACTTAATAGATGCAGTGCGTACATACGCTTCTACTAATTTCCATATCTTATTAAACAACAGTCCGTCTACATTATAGATATACTTTAGTTTACCCTTATTTACTCCCTTATAAACAAGACCCCTCGTCTTATCTCTTGAATACTCTGCAAAAAATATCAAACGATCTTCATCATTCATTAAGGTACATGCTTCACTTGCATATTCATCAATCAATTGGCGCGTGCGTGCGTGTTTACCTATTGTTATTCCCATATGAACCCCGTACGTTAATAATAAATGTTTGGATATATTTACTTTTATTTTTTTAATCTACATGGTTAAATTTCCAAAATAATTTCGATATATCCAACAACTTTTTTAATTAAATTTCCAACCTTTCGATTTAATGTAAGAACTTACATCATATGGGTGTATAGATTCTTCATTTCTAATATGTATCGACCACTCTAATACTGCTTCGTCTTTGGTAAGTGCTAAATGTACATCACGTGCGATATCTTCACTAAACTTAGCATTCATATACCCCATCTCAGTAACCATTTTCTCATCAGGTCTTTTCAAAATAGGATATGTAGGAGCTGAAGCCTGTGCTTCTACTAATTCAATTAGATCCTCTAACCAATAGATCGTACGACTATTACATATTGATTCTACTCTGATTTTAGATCTTTGATTATGTGCGCCCATTCCAACTTGTTGACCAATTTCAGTTTGCTGTACATCTGTATGTATCTTAGATACTGTTTTATAATAATCATCACTCACTGCTGGATCATTTAATCGTACATGACCGCTTTCTAAATTAGCGAAGAGTTCCCCGTTACCTAAATTCTCTAGTAACGACATTTCTCTTGAGCATGGACATACTGATGCTGCTGTAATATTTACCTCAGTAATAAACTCAAAATCATCCCCACGTAAGATACCAGTAAAAGCGCATCTATACGGCATAGGGCCTGTTTTACCTGTTGCTGGAGCGGATTTATTTATAAAATAATCAAACTCAAATCTAGCATAAACATCATCACTACCTACGCGCTCTGCTACATCCTTCAAGAATCTAGGCATGGAATCGATTGATAATACTGAGGAAGCCCCAAATTCTACCATAGCTTCCGGGAATCTACTTAAATTATGTCCCTTAGCATGTTTAGGTAATCCAGCAAAAAGCTTAACATCTGCAGATACGTCTACGGAACTTCCCCCTTTTCTTAAAATCCTAATAGGAAACTTCATATTAGATATACCTACTCTATCTAGGGAGGTACCTCTTGTATCTGGTGTATTTTGAATATCGGGTAAGTGTTCTTTATCTACGGCTATCGCGGTTTTAGATAGGTTGGGGGTTTTGTTATTCATAGTAATTCCTTTCGTTTGTAAATGTTGAATATATATTTAGTATTTGTTTATATTTTTGATTCACATCAACTTTAGGTATGTTTAATATCCAAGAGTTGATGAGTATCCATCGTTGTACAAATTCTTTAGGTAGATCATAATTTCTCATTTCAAATAATATTCGCATAGTTACTTTTTGTGCAAGTGCCCTATACTCCTTAAATTCATCTACTATTCTAATTCTAGTAACTCTGTCTTTTAGCTTTTCTATGTCATATACGTCTACTTCTTCAAAGTTATTCTCAAGTAATACTCCAGCTTCTTTAACTGTTATATCTTCTAACTGAGCTACGAACTGAAATACATTTCCCTTAGACCCACAACTGTAACAATTGAATAGTCCTGTTTCTTTATCAAACTTAGCGCTTCCTATATTGCGATCATTGTGAAAAGGACATAGTATTAACAGGTCATCAGAGTTAAAACTTTCCTCATAATATATACCATAATGATCTAACGTCTCTATTACATCGAAAAATTGCATTAGGCTACCAACTTTATCTTACGATCACCGATATAATTAAGCGATGGGTTAGCAAATGTTTGGAAAGTAACGTCTTTTCTACCATATCTATTTTTCTTTATGCTCCAATTTAATATATTCTCAATCTCCTCAATTCCACTAGGATCTTGATATAGATGTACTACAATATGAAATACATTGGAGAAGTAATGAGATTCGCTCATGTGCTCAAGTCCAACATTACCTGGTTCTTTTGCCTTCTTGCCTTCCCTATTCATTTGCATTGAAGTAACAATACGTACTCCATATGTACGTGATATTCGGCGAAATTCCACCCCCAAATTCTTAAATTTTTCGGAAGTATTTCCCCAAGGTGTGACTGGATCCATTTCATTAGCATAATCAATGAATAATACCTCTGGATAATCACCATACTTAGATTTGTACAATTCTAATTCTCTTATAATATCAGCAGAGGTAGCTCTATCGGGTATGTCGACAATATAAAACGGATATTCATTATTACTTAAATCCATCATAGAGTATCTTAACTTCTCTCTGTCGTGTGCTAATAGCTGGCCGTTCATAATATTAGTAAAATCTACACCTGCGTGTCTTGAATCTATAATCGTGCCGTAATCGTGCATAGGTACTTCAAGTGTCATCACCATTACGCGCTTCCTTGATTGAAACGCCATGTTATATGCTAAATTAGCTTTAGATTTAGTTTTGAAACCACCAGTTTCAGCAAACAGTAATAGCATATGGGATTCACCCAATCCACCGCCTGTTAAGTTATCAAAATCTTCTATTCCAAATGGTATCTTTCTAGCTAAATTAGGATTTGCCTCAATGTCTGTAAATCTTTGCCATCTAGCTTTAGCCGTCTCATATATAAACCCTCTCTCTCGTTGTCCTACATCAAGGGGGTTTACTAACCCAGTAAGTATCTGAACCTTATCTTTAATGATCTCAGATACGTTTTTTCTCTCCAAATCATTAGGTATACTGCGCGATATGTCATAGATACTACGTGCTGCATACATTTCATACATATTATTAACATATGCTGGTAGATCGCGTTGTACTAGATTTGGGATCATCGGAGATAATTCTTGAATAAACAACTTAACATCTAAATCATCTACATTATCCACAACTACATCTAAGCTAGGAAACATAGAATATGGGGGCTGATGAAACCTCTTAACTGACTGATATGCCTTTAATGCGAGAGGATCCTTAAACCAAGCTTCAGGTAGTTCTTTCCATCCTTCAGGCCCTTTAAGTCCATAAGCTATTATAGCTTTCTCAACATCTACATCTTCAAACTTTAATGTCATTACGTTAGTCCTAAATCGTTTGCATCTGGCGGCTTCCTAAAACTCTTACCAGTAATCGTTATAGGTAATAGTTCTTCAAATCTATCTACTAAATTCTTTGATTGTATATTAGCTTTAACTAATTCATCTCTGGGTACGTTCGATGTTACTATCATTGTTCTTTTTTTCTCGTACATAGTCCTAAAAAAATCATTCACATGCGAACCTGCATATGCTTGAGCATTACTTATATTATGATCCTTATCTATTTCATCTACTACTAAAAGTTTGACTCTCTTCACTAACCACTTTAACTTCAACTTATCGGTTTCAGATGTATTAGCTCCCATAATTAGTTTAGTTAATTGTGACATAGATGTGAAGTACGTAATTATGTCTTTACTCACAGCATCTTTTGCAATAAATGCAGCTAATGCACTTTTAGCAAGTCCTGAAGCTCCTTGTATATACAACCCATGACCCGCTAATGTCATCTCATCCAATTTAATGCCGTACATCTTTAGTATCTGTAATATCTCTTTGTTAATATCCTTAAATTCAGGTAACAAGTTATCATAAGTAAATTCCCAGTACTTTTCAGGAATACCAGCACTTATATATCTTGTCCTACGAGTAAACTCTACAAGGCACGTGCAGCTACTAATATATCCATCTATTACCATGGATCCAGCGCCATTGCATATGTTATTACACAAGACTCCTATAGTAGCATCTCTTATTTCTTGAACAACTTCTTTGTCCATTAAAAGTGTTTGATGGTTCATATTTGTACGTCAGCTACGGCTGCTATTATTTTTTTGAATAGTTCATCGTTCTCAAATAGGTCTTTTTTTATCTTTTCAAACTGATCATTGTCATATGTTTTGGTTCTAAAGGATCCTACAATCTTATATAGCTTTATACTAACGATAGACCCGAAAGCTGGAGTATATCCCTTTTTATAAAAAATATCAAATATATCATCAATGAATTTCTTATACTCAATGTTATCAATATTCAATTTCTCTCTGAACCCTTTCATTCTGGAAAAGAAACCCATCCAAGCTGCTGGTGGTATTCTTAATTCCTGCCCGTTAAATTCTTTTTGTCTATTTGAATAATAAATTAAAAAATCTTTATTACTCCAATCTTTTAATACTTTACCTTCTTTAATCTTTAATGCTCGAGGCGATCCGGATATTGTCATTTTCACTATCAGTTGTCTCCGTGTGCTTTATTTTATCTACTTATATAATACAAATATGTTACATAGCAAATCCGAAGGAAATCCTTTCATACTTGTCTTTAATCTTACTATTCTCTACTTGGAAGTCATTACAGTTCCATCTACCATCTACCCATCCTCTTTTCTTTAGAAGCCTCTGAGCATTTTGCACGTTGAGTGCATATACATATTGCCAAGTATCATTTATCTTAGCGCGATACCTGCGATTGTTTATTTTTGTTTCATTCATACGACTTCCTCAATTGCTTTATTTGAAACGTCCCTGATATGTACTCGAAACTCAGGTTCGGATGAATATAGTTTCTTCCTTTTTCTAGAATGTTTCGATAAGTACTTGGTCTGGTGTATAAAATCAATTATACCACAAGACTCTTTGCCATCAGAAGCTGTCATAGATCGCATACGTTGAAGTATCCCTATAGACTCCAATCCGCCTACTAAATTGATAGTATAGTCTAACGATGGTACATCTAGTCCTTCTTCAAATAAAGTGCTTACTAATACTAAAATTTCTTTATTATTTAATTTATCTTTAATATCGATACGTTTTTCTGTCTTATCATCACCATATAAAAACTCACAACCTAACATCTTGGCAACGTTACGTGTATGTGCTTTATACTCTGTCTGTATTACTATAGATTTACCAAGTGAAACTAGCTTATCTACTATCTTCACTATAAGAGCATTGAGAAATTCATTTTCTACTACTGATTGCTTGTATATAGACTGGTAGTTCCCTTCTACTCCGGGCATCTTAGGTAATTTATACATATAAATATCAGGTCTAAGTATGTATCCATCTTTTATTAACTTACCATAACCTATACTATATATTATAGTACCTAATCGCTCCTCTACGGTAATTGCATTTTTCTTATCTCCGAATGGGGTTGCTGATAGTCCTATTTTCATAGTAGCACTGTTACATTTTTCTAATATAAATTTAGAGGTGGCGGATACCATATGATGACACTCATCTACGAATACTACTTTAGCAGAGAGTATTAGATTACGTATGAGTAACTTATCCTCGACGTTGGCAATATCTTTTTCATCAGGTGCTTTCTTTTTAAGATCATACTTCTTATCAAATGCTGAAAATGCTGACTGAAACGTTATAATGGTAATATCTTTTATATCACAAACACCATCACCCACCATACCACAACTTACATCAGGAAGAAAAACCCCAGCACGATCTTTCGTTTGATATGCTAGATCTTTAGACCTTACAAGAAATATAGTAGGAAATTCTCTTTCGCTGTCAGCTACTGCGAGAAATATCTGTGTTTTACCAGATCTTGGAGGTGCTTTAACTATTCCGAATCTATGTGTTGTACATGCCTGAGCTGCTTCATACTGATATCCTCTGAGCATATACTCAACACTGTACATAAATGTCGGCTTAGGTAAGGGTTTATTATCAATACGTACATTAAATCCTCTAGAAATAAGGGTGTGATACGCTCTGGAGAGCATGCCTACTCTGAATCTCTTAGTCTTTGGATAATACATCCTATTCCACCCATCCCACTTCTCTGCCTGATACAAAGGAGAAAAGAAATATCCATCTGGCTGATATTTTAATTCCTCATACAGTATCTCTTCTATTCCTTCAGAAGCATTATGTAGAGTACAGTAAGATGGTCCAAAGTTTATTATGATAGGTTCATTCAGCAAGAGTTACACCACCTCCAGGTGAGATAACCCAGCCTTCTCCCCTTAACTGCAAGATAATTTGATCTGTAGGTAAGTAAGTAATTTCATCGTTTTCAATCTGAGCCCATTGAGCAACAGCTGTGTCAAAAGAAGCTTCAAACTCAGCGCTTGCTTCATGTTTACTCGGTGTAAGTATATATCCCATATTATAAATTGATTTTAATATACGATTAACAGTATTTGCATTTAATCTCAAAGTACCTTCAGATACTTCCTTTTGAAACTCAATTCCAAGATCTGGAATTATTTCATTTGATATATGATTAGTATCCATTATACACCTCTCTTTGTGCCATATGCTAAAATATGAAGTCTGTCAGTATAATTATATCCACGTTTAATACAGTATTCTATTATCTCCTGACGCCTAATTTTTAGTTGTTCCTCTACGATACCTTCGGGCATTAGATAAACTTTGTTTGGAGACACTTCTGTGCGTCTAATTACTGAGTTCACTTCATCCATACTCTTATCGTCAACGTTACTTATAACAAATTTCAACTGAAAATCCTTGGCTCGTTGAGTGTACTTGATTATCTCAGATAGCTTACACCTATTAGCTTCATGCTGCTCTTTATGCTTCTCGGTAACTTCCATGATAATATCATTATCGTCATGAATAGCAGTACCTGGTTTTGGTGTAGAATTACTTAACTTAGGTGAAATACTAATAAAATCAGCAGCAGTATCTACATACATACTCCCCTCTGTTTCAATAGTAACATGATGATTATATTCCTTTACTTCATCTACTAAATTAGTTAACTGCTCTGCATGCATCATCGGCTCGCCACCAGTAATCATAGTATGCTTAATATGTGGATTATCTAAATATACTTTACGTATTTGCTGTATATCAATATGCCCTTTTTCAGGCTTCCAACTAGTATACCAAGTATCACAACATGATTCCTCAAATTGGCATCTTAATGGGCATCCTGTGAATCTAATAAGTATATGTGGTACTCCCATGTACTTGCCTTCTCCTTGTACAACTATACTTACCTCATTTATATTTAATTTATTCATTCCAAGTTACTCCGTATTCTAGTTCATATATATTATACAAATCATTAGTATTAAGTACAACGGTCCCGCTACGCCATCCTTGCTTTATCGACTTATCTACTAAATTTCCAAAATAAGCATTTATCTTAGCATCAGGCGATTTATACAACTCGTCTTGAAGTAATGCATTATCTCCACTGGATACTATTGGGTATAGTTTAGAACTACCTAGTTTTTGCAAATGATCAATCATGTCCTCAAAATGCAGTGTTTCAGAGATATCACTTACTGTAAACTCCAGCTCTCCTGGAATTACTAATACGTTTTTTATTTGTACGGGGAACTTAACAGATGCAGATACTCTACATCTGGATTTGCCTTTTTTATCTACGTAGGGGTAATCTACTGTATAGGAACATGGTACATCATATGTAACAGTACTATATCCTTGAGATATCCTATCGATTGGGTACATAAAAGAAAACGTAATCCTTACATCTTTTAGTTTCATCTCCACGAGCATATTACTAGCTATTTCAAGAAGTACCTCATTAGTTAAAGTACTCTCATTATATAGACCAAAAAAACCTATAAAATCTATAGGTTCTAATGCCTCCATACACTTTATATTAACATTAACAATGGTATCTATATGTCCTCTACTGCGTTTGGATATGTTAGCGTGTAGTTTATAGTTTTTTATCTTTACGTGCTTCTGTCTTTTATTGTCCATTATGAACATCCTGTGGTATTAAAGCAACTAGTGCATGTTTTACATGTTCCTGTTGGTATTAGATTACCACCGCATGCGGGGCAGGGTTCTCCTGTGAGCTTCTTACCATCAGCAATCGCTTCCTCCACATTGCTCTTACCTTCTGATTCCTTACTGTCTCTTGCTGCCATATCCATATTTGCTGCAAGTATAAATGTATCGAGTTTATTCTCATCTTCTACTGCAGCTATGAACTCGTTTTCCATATATTTAGATATATAATCCAATATACTCGAAGCAAATTTAATCTTATCACTGCCGTTTGACATTCCAGATGGATCAAACTTAGTATCCCTTAACTTTCGTACAACATCATGTATGGGTATTCCGTATTGTATTTGTGTTGAAATAAAAATACCTATTATGCTCATTAAAGCATTCATCGTTTGTCCCGATTTATATACCTCAATAATTACTTCACCTAGCTCGCCCGTATCTGGATAAAAACCAAATATTAGCAAACAATCAACGCCGCCTACTGAAAATTTATGTACATGAGCTGGTCTAGTTGCTGGGAGACGTAACTTAACAGGAACACTCCTAACTATCATTGTTTCTTCTTCATCTTCTGATAAATTCAACGGTTGAGAACCTTTAGATCCATCACGATATACCGCTACGCTTTTTAATTTCTGTTTCCAAGCATATATGTAAGCATCTACTATATCTACAGAGGTAGCACTATGTGGTAAGTTAATTGTCTTTGATATAGCTCCACTTAGAAATGGCTGTACTTCAGCCATCATATCTATATGCGCCTTATAATCTAAAAAATTCTCATCGCCTTGACCTACAAAAGATGTAGCAAATATACTAAGATGATCTTCAGATATGTGAGGAGATCCAGTCACGGTATTATGTTGAACTATATACTTCCCTATATCACTTATTTGTTCTTCGGTATATTTAAGTATGTGCAGTGCGTGTTCTACTGAGGGGGTAGTATGTAGTATCCTTCCTCCTCCTACTAGCATTTTACTATATATTAAAGACAACATAGGTTCAATTCCAGTAGTTTCAGCACCCATATAGAACGATATTGTACCAGCAGGTGCTATTACTGTGGTTTGAGCGTTTCGTACAGGAGCTGTAGGTTTAATATATTTAACTAATTTATCTAAATGATCTCTCAATATTCCAGCAAATTTTAACTTGTACGATTCGGATGATTTAATATTTAATGTCTTTTCTCCGAGTAGTTTTATATGATCATTATGCATTGAAAGTACTTCAATGACAGATTTCTTATTCTGCGAGTACCTATCAAATGCGCCCATTGCAGCAGCTACTTTAGCAGATGTTCTATATGCAGTACTGTTTATAGTAGCAACAATTGTGGCAATAAATAGTCTACCTATATCGCTATCGTATGCGAAAGCTTTTTGTAATAGAAGTGCTCCTGTATCTGTAATCCCAATACCGAGTGTTCTATATAATTTAGTCTGCTTTGCTATTTTCTCAGTGGGGTAAAATGCGTTATCAATAAAAATATCCATTGCGACGGTCATTATATTTGTACATTCCTCTAATTCTTTGAAATTAAAGTTACCTTCTGTATCTAAATATGCAGTAAGTCTATGTGATGCTAAATTACAAGAAGTATCGTCTAAGAAAAAGTACTCAGAGCATGGATTGCTCGCCTTAATTCTACCATCAGCTTTACATGTATGCCAGTGGTTAATAGTGTCGATGAACTGTAATCCAGGATCTCCGCATTCCCATGTACTATCAGCCGATTTCATTAGCATATCTGAGGCTTTTTCCCACTTAATTACCTTGCGAAAGGTCACATCACTTCCGGGATTATCAATTAAATAGTGATCATCTCTATACTTAATAAATGTTCCTTGGAGTGTTAAATACGAATCATATTGCTGAAGATACATAGACTTCAACTTATCATGTATTTCCGGATGCAATCTGGCTATTTCATATCTCTCTAGCAGTGCCCATGCTGTATCCTTTAGCTGAAGCGCGGATTTCATAAATATATCAGGTGTACTCATAGATTGATTTGAATTTTGATATGGTACGAAAGAATATGCGTTCCCCTCTTCTGTAAAATTACGAGAATACCCAGCAGATATTAGTTTCTTAGCAGCTTTTTCAGCATCAGCCTTTTGCTCAATAAATTGTATAATATCCCCATGATCGCTATCGAGGATTTCCATCTTAGCGGCTCTTCTGTTCTTGCCCCCACTTTTCACAGTACCAGCAGTGGCGTCATACATTAACATAGCTTTATTTGGACCCATTGCAGTTCCACCACCACTAATCTCTTCGAATGAGCTTCTCAGTGCAGATCTATTAGATCCGCATCCGGAGCCGTTTTCAAATACAGTAGCTTCTGTAAAGTTATTCTCCTTTATATTATCCATTGTGTCCTCAGCGCTTAATATGAAACAAGCACTTGCTTGAGCTTTACTATAAGGATTACCTATATTAAACCAAACAGGACTATTAAAAGCTACATACTGGTGGACAAGTAGATATTTCAACTCATCGCTAAAAATATCAGCATCTGGATCACTCTTGAAATATCCCTGAGCTTTACCCCAATCAGTAACGGTGTCAACTACTCTATCGGTGAGTTCAATTAGTGAGTATTCCCTGTCGTCGGTTCCTATTTCTCCAAAGAAAAACTTGGAGGCTACCATAGTTATAGAGTTCTCACTCCAAAAGTCGGGAAACATCACGTTCTCTTGCTCGAAGTATATTTTGGATGTACCATCTGGGTTGGTTCCCATTATGGATACATTGGATGTTACCCAACGTATATCATCATACGGGTGTCTATTATCTTTAGTAAAAAATCTATTAAATGTTAATCCTTTGTTTTTTGTTTCATTATCTCTCAATGTAAGCTCCTTTATCAACTATTATATAGCGATGATACATCACTATCTGTTTTTAATCTTTCTAATGCTGTGTTTTTTATGCCGCGTACTCTTTCTGCATGTATATGTAACATAGTACCTACTTCTTTTAATGTCTTTGGCTTAAAAGGTGCTTCTATACCAAGTAATAACGATACTACTTTGAACTCTCTGGGTGGTAATGTTTTAATGAGATTCAATGCTATATCCTCACGAGCACCATCTGCTGTTGCTTTATCAAACTCTAAATTATCATCGATATATTCATCTGGCACTGTGCTTAGTTCATCCATATAAGCTACGTGTGATCCGTCTCTTTCTTTAAGTGAAAGTGCCTTATTTACATAAAATCTAATCCAAAATTGCGAATAGGTGGCGATTCGACAATCATACCTCGTTGCATCAAACTTAGGTATACTTACCATCAATCCCATATTGCCTTCTTGAACGACATCCATAGCATCTACTGTCTTAGGTATCTTATAGTTATTTATTATAAATATTACAAAGCGTAAATGTGACGTTACAATCCTGTCATAAGCACGCGCTGGCTCTTCAGCATAAATCTTAAGTATTCCCCTTTCCTCGTCCCTAGTCATCGGGTCATACTTTTTATTCGCTAATTCTTGGGTGTAGCGTGTGAATGATCTGCTAAAAAACATACAATAAAACACCTGACAATAATTGGACAATAGTTTAATTTAAGCGGCAATAAAAGGTATCTGTCTCCAATACTAGGATAAAATTACCCGAATCAAATCTTACACGTTTTAGTCCGAGTATTCTAGTTTCATATTCCGGATGTATGAGTGGGATTTTGTTATTTATTCTACGATTAAATAATATAGATAATTTATTAAATATAGATTCCAATAATTCTTCCCGACAATGCGTAGGAAATACCTTATTATCTTCTATAGTTATTTCGATCTCTGATGCTGTTATATTTGAGCTACTATTTAGTAACACTTTTTATTTCCTTGATTTTCTATTTTCTCATTAGCCATAGCTGTAAGTTGAGACCTTAAATTCTGCTCTTCTCCTTTATATCCTGACCATTTCTTCTTTAATTTTTCATTCTTTTCTTGTGTAACCTTACCAGCATCCATACTATCCACACTGCTGCCGATTTTTGTATGTGTATTAGTAGGGAACAGTCGGTTCAAAGGAGCACTACACTCACTGCACGGCATGACATCATCTCTACTTGATGAGGGTACTGTGTGTGATGCCTCATGCCCACAATTTGTACATTCATAATCATATAAAGGCATATTATTCCTCTGCTAAATCTGAATCGTGTACCATCTCGCCGCAAATGCGACATACCTTAACTCCCTTGAACGATTCGACTCGATCTTTAGGGTGTTTACAATTCTTACGATTAGTACTGTATAGCTTTTCTCTTTCTAATTTATCTTCTTCAGTAACCAGCACAGCCTTTACTTCTTTATTACGTTCTTTTCCTATATTCTTCCACAGACCAGTTACTTCCATGTCAATCTCCAAAGATTAAATTTTTACCAAGTTTTCCTACATTCTCTATTGAGAATTGTGCTGATTTAATAAGGGCGTTATCTCCCTTTTTCTTTATATCTTCAATATTCATATTATACAAATTCTTAAATATCGTCTCAAGATGATCTACATCTGGCTCCGCCCAATTACCCCCAATAAAGTTAGAAAAATATGTCAATGATTGAAGTGGTATGTTTTTTATCTTATGATCAATAAGCCAACCAGTATCATTGTCTACAATATCAAGTACACCACTATATCCTGTGGTTATTGAGGGCATTCCTAAAGCAGCTGCTTCTAACAGTGGTAGTCCAAATCCCTCACTCCTGGTGGGTAATACCATTACATCGAAATTTTTTATAAGCCCGGGCATATCATTATCTGATACATGTCCTTTTGTAAAATATATAGGGGCTCTATCTAGTACTCCAGATACTGATAGTATGTAATCCGGAACTTCCATACCCTGATGCTTTATAGCATCTAAAGTACTACTGCTATGTATCGTAAGTGTTACATCGTCTTCTGAATTAAAAGCTCTGGCGAATGCTTGTATTAGTATCTCAGGTGCTTTTCTATCACCATAATGAAATACACTTACGAAATTCAATCTACGCTTCTCAACAGATATCATAGGTATTGTATCTTTGTGGTATATTGAAGTATCTACTGAGTTTGGAAGTACTTCTACTTGTGTACGCAATCCGCTCCCTTTAAGTACATCTTTGAAAAAATTAGATGTAGTCAAAACCAAATCTACATTATTTAATTGATCTATCCATTGCTTACTAGCTCTATCAGATTCTCCGGTAGTGTGTGCTATTCTCTTCTTACCTGGAGGCATTAAATACATATGTTCACCTTCGCTAGAGCGAAGTACGTGACGATTCCAATAATCATTGGGCTTTAATATCATACGTCTAATTTCCCAATCTTCTACATTCTCTCGCTGATGATATTCTTCAGGGGCGATAGATACATCTACTCCATTTCTAGATAATCCTTTAGCAAGATTACGCATAACCATGCTAAAGCTCCAATTACCATATATCTTAGCATTTATTAAAAGCTTTGGTCCATCAACTGAGAAATCGCTGTGTTCGTGCTTCTGGTAGAACTTTTGCTGATTATTATTGCTCATCTCAGATTTAGCATTATCTTCAGGAGTACTCATTGCATTACCAGTTACATTCTCATAATGAATAGCCGTAACCTTCGGGTTATACATCACGTCATACCCAGCTAAATGCGCTTCATAGCATAGGTCTACTTCCTCGAAGTATGCTGGTGCGAATATTTCATCGAAAACGTTATGCTTCGACTCTTTTATAAAATAATTTCTAATATAAAATAAAGCTCCGGTTACATATTCCTGATTAGTAGGCTCTGTAACGTCTTTATATTTGTCATCATGTTGACCAGCACCTTTATGAAATCCCCAACCCATAGTACATAAAAACGCACCGGCGTGTTGTATTCTTCCGTCAGGAAAAAATAACTTACCTCCAATAATAGCTGCATTGGGAAAATCTGTAGTTGTTTTTACTAATTCATCAATACATCCAGGTAAAAGTTCCATATCATTATTCAACAATAATATGTCCGCATCTGGGTATTTCTCAAGAGATATCTCAACACCTTTGTTAATTCCAGGACCAAATCCTAAATTATCTGAGAATAACAATCCATGAGGTATAACCCTGCTATTATTGGGTGAATCGCATAATTGCTTTAACCAATCACTTGTATTATCAGTAGATCCATTATCTATAAAAATAACATCCAACATATCTACTTCGCTAAATTCGTGGGAAAGTATTGACTCCCATAATTGCTTAGTATATATCAGCTGGTTATATAATGGTATAATTATTGATAAGCTTTTCATTAACTTGGTCCTATTGGTAATATATTAGGCACATTCTCAGACATATCAAAACTATCCATAATACTAATAAGAGAAGAATACGTACGTTCCTTACTGTAACGTACTCTGAATACCTCACCAGCTTCTCTTGCTAATTTCTTATAGGGTACTATATCAGTATACATCTTGCGCATGATCTTTTTTAACTCAGTAATATCTGGACTAGCCCATGTAGCCTCTGGTGGGCAGTATCCTTGACGTATCATACTTATAGGTACTCTGCTCATGGTGTATGGTATTATAGTACAATCATTTTTACTAACGTAATCCATATGTCCAGACCATCCGGTTACCGCTACTGGTAGATCACAAGTAATTGCTTCTGCTAGCATTCTATGCCATCCCTCACCTGATGTCGGCGATATAAATGCTTTTATACTCGGGTGAAGATATAAGGAGTTCATCTCTTCATCAGACATATCTCCATGAATTAGATGTATTTGAGGAAATTTACCCTCATTTTCTTTACCTTTAATTTGCTCAATCCTATCCATCGTTAAAGTCTTATCGGGAGATGACATATTCTTCGAGAATGTCTTCAGTACTAATCCCACATCAGCATCTCCTTCAAATTCCTCTAAAAATGCCTTTATCAAAGTACCTATGCCTTTTCTATCGGAGCCTGCTCTGCCTGGGAGCCATTGTCCTCCGTACATAAAATTAAAAGAGGTAGGAAAGTTAGATCCTAGAGTAGTAGTACCTTTGGCTTCCTTGCCATATATATCTAAATCTACACCTTCAGCTACTACGTATATAGTAGTAGTAACTCCTTGAGACTTAAATAGTTCAGATACAAAATTAGAAGGTACTATAACTGCATCAATACTGTTCATTTTATCTACCCATTCTTTGTTAATCTGAGTAGCCTCAATTCCAGCTGTTATTCCTATAGTATGTCTGCCTACTTTCTGAAACTCACTGGGAAGACCTACACATATGAAAATAAAATTACCATTTTTTTGTAAATTTGAATTATTAGCCACCATAGCATTTAACTTCTCAAAGTCTTCGGAATCAACATTATATGTAGTCGAAGTAGTTCCCCAACCAGTAGGTACAGCTACTATGTTAAATTTTCTACTATCAAATAATGATAATGCTATATCTCTAGCGTGAGCTCCGTATCCACTTCTGGAATATAAAGGTGCCTGTATTAGTACTGTAGGTTTCATCTAAACTCCCTGTTATATTGTGTTAATTGTCCACGGTTCATATTTACTAGGAGTATTTAATTCTTCTTGAATTATAATATCCCATTTACTTACCATTTTCTCAACACTAAAATTTGTGTTAATAAAATCAGCTCCGGCTAATCCTACACCATCGAGATGTCCTTGTTTCTTCAACTGATACATCTCCTCTAATGCGTGAAATACCGCATTGTGTGATACATAGTCACGATAAATATACGGAGAGTCTGGAGTTCCATGCAGTGCTCTTACTTCAGGAACTAGAGATCTTCCATATACAATCTCCTCTTCACCATCAAAATCTACCATCTGCTCAGTCATACCACCTGTTCTGGTTGCAACTACTGGAGTACCTGCTGATAAACTCTCACCTACGGAGAGACCAAAGCCCTCATTATAAGCGATGTTAATAGTAATATCAGCAATATTATAGAAAACATTCAATTTAGCTGTAGGTAGTTTTGTGAAATTATATACTATTTTTGCGGGGCCTGTATCTAAATCGTTTTGTAATTGTATAAAGTCAGTACCATCTACGTCAACAGGGTCTGTGTTTAGTATGAATAAAGCATTCGGGTGGGCTTTTGCAAATAGTGTAAATATTGCAATTATATCTCCGGGTCGCTTCCTGTCAATATTCCTATTATTCCAAAACACTATGAAATCGACTTCATCAATACCTGATATTTCCTTAATGGATTCAATTTCCTTTTTCTTATCTTCATCCGGTAGAGGATAAAATTCTTGCTTATCATATCCATGTTGAACTAGATCGTTCTTTACTCCATGATTAGATAGTAACTCATGTGAAAACTTACTAATCGTCACAATTCTATCACATGCTGCGTAGTATTTCAAGTTATATCGAGGAAAAGGATCACAGTCCCAGGTGTGATATAAAATAATCTTAGTATCTATTCTAATTTCATTATCCATACCAAACATATAGTTAAAAAAATGTGGATCACTGAATGCTACTATGATATCAGGTCTCTCTACTTGGAGTACGTGTCTTAATAGTGGAGCATTTCCATAAGCGTCACTTACTGGGTATAGTTTTATACCCTCTACGACTACTGGTTTAGTTGATTGTTTTAATAAAGATCCCGCTATTTGTACTATATCATACTTACCTGTATCATGTAGTCCTTTAAGTATCTTACGCGATTGTAATCCAACGCCAGTGTTTAATCTAATATCATCAGATATAAACAGTAATTTGGGTTTCTTTTCGGACATACTTTCTCCTGGATAAATAATAATTTTTGACTTGATAATATAATACAAAAAAAGGCACATAAAAGAGCCTTAATTTGCAAAAAAATTACATAAAAGAAAAATACAACTATGAAAGATCAGAATCTATCAATTCTAGTGAAAATGTGCCGGTTAGTGTTTGTAAATTGGTGTTGTGTATTATCTCAAAATATAAGTAGTCCGCAGAGGATTGGGTATTATCAAGATATAAAATTTCACTTATGGTTATTGTTTCATACGCTGTTGCTCCTTTTTCAGCTGGCCTTGCATAAAAACTACGCTTCGGTGTAGGTGTACCTGGATCTTCCATTAGATTTATCGTTATATTGGGATTAGATGTTAGAGTATCTCCAGATTTCATAGGTATAGCTATGGTAAGTCTATACATACCCGCAGTTGGTACCCAAAATTTATTACCGACAAAATCCGTACCAGATAGCTCATACCAATTGTAAATACCTGAACCAAGAGCAGCTCCTGAAAATATATCTCTGTCGTTTCCTGAACTACCTAATGGTGGTGAATATAGAGTAAGTAGTTCCATACTAGTAGTTCCCGGAGTTACGTCAATACCATCTATATGTCCTGTCATGTATATAGACGCGTGGCTTCTATATCTTGTTCGCTTATTATTACCACTCTTAGAATCAATCGTATATAGATTATCTGCAGTTACAGTAGTGGCGACTACTCCAGTAGCTGTTACAATCGCAGCATAAAAATCTGCAAGTGTTGGTGGTCCATTACTTACTAGATAATTAGCTGGACTATCAGCGGCGGCATACCAGGCAACTCCTACAGGATCATAAAGCAATCCTGGATTGGTAGATGCTGATGATTTAACTACGAACCCGTAATACTTTGTATTATCTATACCACCACTACTATGATTGACGTAAAATATATCATTTTTAGATGCTTCGTGATAATGTACATCAACTCCGAGCATAGATCCGCCGAACATCATAGAATCACCACTCCAACTACCACTCACACCCCTCAATGCTTTTGATATTTGGCGACGCATTCTGTTTAAGTTGTTTATAAGTGTATCACTCAACAACAGTGTGGATAAATCTGCAGATTCAGCTTCTAAAAAATCAGCATGTATATCTAGTGGATGATAAGAGTGAAATGTACGCATATCAACTATACTATCTACGAGTGTTCCGTTATTATCAATGTTTAATCCAGCTAGAATTGTATATGTTCCTCCACGTCCTACGTTTCCATAGTAGGTATCTAACGATATACTACTTTGTAGTATAGCACTGGAATCTCCAACGGAATCAACTATGATGTAGTATAATCCATCACCAGTATCATCTGATATAACAACTGGATTTAAGCTAGCTATGGGGTCTACTAATTTACTACCTCCAGATAGTAAAAAAGCATCTGTAGGAACCTTGAATTTTATCAAACCTCCGTTATACCAAACTAGGT
>Ga0164313_10001688_pt1 | contig 19585 bp, 17 predicted proteins | sample GuaBasSedimGuay4_FD_113735 | JGI IMG/M metagenome (GOLD analysis project Ga0164313, IMG submission 113735) | Subseafloor sediment microbial communities from Guaymas Basin, Gulf of California, Mexico - Guay4, Core 4569-4, 0-3 cm | ecosystem: Environmental > Aquatic > Marine > Hydrothermal vents... | reverse complement strand
TCAAACATTGAACCATCAGCTGGCGGATTTTTAACCGGAATTATTTCGACAGTTATGGTGTATACCTTTCCCGCCTCGTATTCAAATCCTTCAATTTCACTATAAAACAACCTCCATTTATCTTCCGGGATATCTTTAACCAGGTAGCAGGTTGTTTGACCTACGCCCTCGCATTCTTTTTTATAAGAAGCGATGTAAAGTGTTTTGGTTTCATTCAAATTCTCAATTCCCTCGTTAGCTGCCTGTTCCGGCTTTTCCTTTTCTGATTTAGATTCGGTGGTCTTTTTTTGTGCATGGCACGAAAATCCTATCAGGCTAATCAATACTATTGTAAATAATCTCATGCTAATTGTTTATGTTAAACCTGCCCGATTTCTAAAATATTGCAGGTTTGGTTAATTTTTTAACCTGAGTTCGGTTTAAAACTAATATACAGTTACAAATTTTAAATCGAACTCAGGTTATAACAAATGGGCTGCATACCACGAAATCGCTTCTTTCATTCCTTTATCCAGGTCATATTCAGGATTATAATTCAACAATTTTCGCGCTTTCGAAATATCGGCATGTGAATGTTTTACATCCCCAACCCTTTCCGGGCCATAAACCGTTTTAATATCAGCAACCCTGGGATGCAATTTCGCCAATTCAGTACTAATCAATCCAAGTAAATCGTTTAAATTGGTTTGTGCGCCAAAAGCCACGTTGTACACCTGGTTAAACGCATCCGGGTTATCCGTAAGCGCAGCCAATATATTAATCTGAATTACATTGTCGATATAAGTAAAATCCCTGCTCTGGCTTCCATCGCCATTGATAACCGGAGACTCGCCGTTAAGCAGTAGTTTAATAAACTTTGGGATTGCAGCAGCATAGGCACCATTCGGATCTTGCTTTCGGCCAAAAACATTGAAATACCTTAATCCTATCACCTTTAATCCATACAAATCGGCAAAAACGTGCGCATAAAGCTCATTTGTAAGTTTAGTAACCGCATAAGGCGAAAGTGGATTTCCAATATTGTCTTCTACTTTCGGAAGTTCTTTGGAATCTCCATAAGTAGAAGAACTCGCTGCATAGATAAAACGCCCGACTTTATTTTTACGGGAAGCCTCAAGCATATTTAAAAACCCGGTATTATTTACCGAATGGGTAAGCAGGGGATTGTCTATTGACCGGGGAACAGAGCCCAAAGCTGCCTGATGAAAAACAATTTCGATTTTGGATGTTGCCGATTTACACGTTTCATAATTGCGAATATCCCCTTCGATAAAATGAAAGTTTGGTAAACTAAGCAGATGGGAAATATTCTCCATTCGTCCGGTAGAAAGATCATCAAGGCAGAACACGTTGTTTTGTTGTTTCACCAAATGATCACAAAGATTAGAGCCAATAAATCCGGCCCCTCCGGTAACCAATATTTTTTTACCGTTTAATTGTATCATTTATTCAACATTTCTTAAAAATGTATATCATTTAATTAGGTTCTGAAATAAGTGATAAGAATGGGGCATGCGAACTGCTTAAAATCAGGAGTTTACTTTTATAAATGACTGGTTCATAATATGAGTATAGCCTGCCTGCCTGCCGGCAGGCGAAATTATTGTCGCTTATTTCGAATCGCTATTTGGCAAAGTGGACACTTCTCTTCTCCCGTATAACAGTAACCCTAACCTGTCCGGGATAAGTCATCTCCTCCTGAATCTTACGGGCAATTTCAAATGACAACTCTTCCGAAGCTTCATCCGAAACTTTTTCAGATTCGACCATCACCCTTAATTCCCTACCGGCCTGAATTGCATAGGATTTTAGAACTCCGGGATATTCAAGTGCCAGGTTCTCCAAATCCTTTAATCTTTTTATATAAGATTCTACGACTTCACGTCGGGCACCCGGCCGTGCACCCGAAATGGCATCACAAACCTGTACAATAGGCGAAAGCAACGTTGTCATTTCTACCTCATCATGATGAGCTCCAATAGCATTGCAAACTTCTGCTTTCTCTCCATATTTTTCAGCCAGTTTCATCCCATAAATTGCATGTGGCAATTCCGGTTCGTCATCTGGCACTTTTCCAATATCGTGTAACAATCCGGCCCGCTTGGCCATTTTTGTATTCAGGCCTAATTCCGCAGCCATGGTAGCACAAAGGTTAGATACTTCGCGCGAGTGTTGCAACAAATTTTGCCCGTAAGATGATCGATATTTCATTCTGCCTACCATCCGTATCAACTCTGGGTGTAACCCGTGAATTCCAAGGTCTATTGTAGTCCGCTTACCGATTTCAACAATTTCGTCCTCAATATTTTTCTGGGTTTTGGCCACCACTTCTTCAATTCGTGCGGGATGTATCCTGCCGTCAGAAACCAATTGGTGTATTGCCAACCTCGCCACTTCCCTTCTAACCGGATCGAAACACGATAAAATAATGGCTTCCGGGGTGTCATCAACAATTATTTCAACTCCGGTTGCACCCTCCAAAGCCCTGATATTCCTTCCTTCCCTGCCAATAATACGTCCTTTTATTTCATCGCTTTCGATATTAAAAACCGATACCGAATTTTCAATGGCCTGCTCGGATGCAATCCGTTGAATAGATTTTATCACAATCTTCTTGGCTTCCATATTGGCGGTTAACTTAGCTTCATCGGTTATTTCCTTAATCATCGACAAGGCCTCGGTTTTGGTTTCGTTTTTCAACGCTTCAACCAATTCTTTTTTAGCATCAACAACCGAATAATTCGAAATCTTTTCCAATTTTTCAACCTGCGTTACATGCAGCTTGTCCAATTCTTTTTTCTTTTTACTAATTACAGTTAGCTGCTGGTCCAGATTTTTTCGGATTGTTTCAACTTCCCTGTCTTTTCTTTTATTCGATTCGATTTGTTTTGAAAGCTGGCTTTCTTTGTGTTTTATCCGGTCTTCACCCGATTGGGCCCGCCGGTTTTTTTCGCCGATCATTTTTTCATGATCTTCTTTAAGCTGAAGGAATTTCTCTTTGGCCTTTACCATTTTATCCTTCATAATGGCATCGGCTTTAGCTTCGGCATCTTTAATGAGTTGGTTGCGTTTTTTCGATCTGAAAAAATTAACGAGAACAAAAACAATCGCACCACCCAAAATGACTCCTGACAGCAAGCCTACAATTAAACTCATAGTATCCATCACATTGGTTTTAGTTGTTCAACAATATGGGGACACGTGTACTTTAAGGTAATTCAGTCAAGTAATTTATCGAGTTCTCTATTCAGGTTTAAAAGCTCCTTTTTTATTTGTTCCATCCCTTCACCCGACTTCGCGGTTTTAAGTTTGGTAACGGCCTCTAAATTGGTCATTGCCAATAGGTCCTGAACATCACGTACCGCATAAGTTGCACGCAATTTTTGTATGCTTTCGTTAATCTCCTTTGCTGCCTGGCGCAACACTTCTTCTTCTTCCATTTTAATGGTAAGCGGATATACCCTTCCGGCAACCGGAACTTTTACTGATATCGTTTTACTCATTTGTTTCTATCCGTTTAATAGCGCCATGCATCTGTCTATCTCGTTCACTAACTCGTTAATCTGACGTTTTACCCCTTGGGTATCCGTGTTACCCCCGGCCACTTTTCGGGCCAGTTTTAACATTTTAATATTATTATTCTTTTCATCTATTTCTTCATTCAGCAATTTATTCTGATCTTCCAAAGCGGCCTCCCTATTTTTTAACAATCGATTCTCTTGCTTAAGGGCTTCCGTCTTATATTTCAATGCAGCTATCTTTAATTTAGTTTCAGAAAAGATTTTTGCTAAATCGGAATGCATGAAAAAGAATATTTACATTACAAATGTAAGATTGTAGGAACTATAAACCAATATTAACGAAATCTTTGTTAAAATAAATTCGCAGTTACCCTTTTTTAACCCATTCAAAAGCTATTTTTGAGACCTCATTTTATTTAAAGGGGTCCCTACTAACTATGCATCTTAAATCAATCTTATTATTATTTTTAGTATTAATGGTATTGCCAATTCGAGCGCAAAACATAGCAGATGCCAAATTCAGGTCACCGCTTGATATCCCCTTGTTTTTGGCTGGAAATTTCGGCGAGCTCCGAAGCAACCATTTTCATACCGGAATAGATATAAAAACCCAGGGGGCTGAAGGCAAGGCCGTATATGGTGTTGAAGACGGATATGTTTCAAGAATTAAAATAAGCACTTCGGGATATGGTAAAGCTATTTATATCCGACATCCTAATGGCTATACTTCTGTTTATGCACATCTAAAAAAAGCAAACCCCGAAATTGAAAAGTATATTCAAACCCAGCAGTATAAAAAAGAATCATATACCATCGAATTGTTTCCATCCAAAGACGATTTGCCGGTTAAAAAGGGTGAATTAATCGCCTGGTCGGGCAATTCGGGAAGTTCCGGAGGACCGCATCTTCACTTTGAAATCAGAAAAACCAAAAGTGAGGAACCCGTAAATCCCTTATTGTTTGATTTTGATATAACCGATAATATTAAACCAATTGTTAAGGGCATTCGCATTTATCCACTTTCCGAAAACGCTTATGTTAGCCCATATCCAGGAACTGCAAGCGGATTTATGGTCAGTGGAAATTATGGTAAATACCGGCTTGCTGAGGGACAAAACATACAGGTATTTGGAGATATTGGATTTGCAGTACATACGTACGATTTGCTAAACGGATATCCCAACAAATGCGGGATTTATAGAATCAAACTGATGGTAGATTCAATAGAAATATTTGAACAGGTTTTTGAAAAATTGAATTTCAGCGTTCTACGATATGTAAATGCCTATACTGACTATGCTTTGCTGAAAAATTACAAAATGTATTATCACAAGCAATATACCGGAAAAAACAACAAGCTTACTATTTATCCGGTAAATGTAAGTAATGGGGTTGTTACTTTTACCGATGGAAAACCCCACGACATAAAATACATTATTACCGATTCATATAACAACCAATCCGTGCTGGAATTTACGGTGAATGCTTTATCAGAATTGCCGGAAAAGCCAACGATCGCCCCAATTGCACAAAAAGCTTATTTTACAATCGAAGGCCCTAATTTTTTTATGGACAAAACCATTACAATCGATGTGCCACCTTTTGCACTGTATGGGGATATGCATTTTGATTACAAAATACTTCCGGCTGGCAAAAATGGACCAGGTCATGTTTACCAAATTGGTGAGGAGTCTGTCCCTTTGCAAAAAAACATATTACTTACTTTTAATAATCCGGAAATACCATCCGGACTTGAAAATAAAACAACCGCAATTATCATCGATGATAAAGGAAAAACCACTAGTATGGGTGGAAAATTCGAAAATGGGAAGTTTATACTAAAAACACGGGCATTCGGAATATACGGACTGGGGGTTGACACCATTGCCCCAAAAATAAACCCCGTAAACATTTTTCCGAACAAAGACCTGAGCACATATAACACTTTTAGTATTAAAATTAGCGACGACCTGGCTGGGATAAAAACCTATCGTGGAACCATTGACAATAAATGGATACTGTTGGAATACGAACCCAAGAAAAGCACACTGACTTACCGATTCGACAACGATAGAGTAAAGCCGGGAAAACATGAATTCAAATTAGAAGTGAGCGACGGGTTGGGAAACAAAGCAAACTATTCGGCAGCATTTATACGCTAAACCGGGTCAACATCGGCAAAAATCCGGACGTATTTATATTCTTTTATTGCATGAATATCAATGATTTTATCCCGGATAAAAACCCTGACTTTTTTTACTGACATGCTTCGCTCCAGCTTTAATAAAATATGAATGTGGTGTTTATTTCTGATGCGCGATATGTATGGAAATTCCGGTCCCAGCACACGTTGTTCTAGTTTGGTTTTCAAGTCTTTGGCCAAAAGGCCGGCAGCCTCTTTTACCCGGCTTTTATTTTTATCGATCAGGGTAATCTGAATCAAGCGGTAAAATGGTGGGTAATTAAATTTACGACGTTCTTCAATTTCAGATTTATAAAAACTATCGTAATCATGCTTAATAACATCTTTAATAATATGATGGTCGGGATAAGATGTCTGAATAACCACCATTCCCCTTTTGTTTAACCTTCCTGCCCTTCCTGCTACCTGCACCATCATTTGAAAAGCCCGCTCGAATGCCCTAAAGTCCGGGAAATTCAACATTTGATCGGCATTAAGAATTCCAACCAATTGCACATTATTAAAATCCAATCCCTTAGAAATCATTTGGGTACCCACAATAATATCTAATTTTTGTTCTTCTACCTTTTCAATTATTCTCTCGTAATTGGTTCTATTACGTGTTGTGTCGAGATCAACCCTTGCGATCCGGGCATCGGAAAACAACTCTTTTAATTCTTCCTCGATCCGTTCTGTTCCATACCCCGGCATTTTTAGCCGGCTGCTACCACAGGCCAGGCATTGTTTAGGGGGCAAATATGTTTTACTACAGTAATGACAAACCAACTGATGCGAAAAACTATGGTAAGTAAGGTTTACATCACAATCGGTACACTTGGGTATCCATCCACATACCTGGCATACCCACAATGGGGAATATCCCCTTCGGTTCTGAAAAAGAATAACCTGGTGCTGATGGTCTAAGTTATAGCCGATAAGTTTATAGAGTAAACCTGTAAATACCCCTTTCATTGATTTTTGGGCACGCTCTTTTTTAAGATCGGCAATCTGTATTTCAGGCAATTTTATTTTTCCAAACCGGGATGTCAGCCGTACCCACCCAAACTTGTCCTGCATTGCCAGCCACCTCGTTTCAATTGCCGGCGTGGCCGTTCCCAGAATAACTTTCGCATTGAGCATTTTGCCCATCACAATTGCTGTGTCGCGGGCATGGTACCTCGGTGCAGGTTGAAACTGTTTTAATGATGAATCGTGTTCTTCGTCAACTATGATCAACCCTAAATTGGTAAATGGTAGAAAAACAGCCGACCGGGCACCAACAATCAATTTACCTCCCTTTGGATTCTGTTTATAAACATTTTGCCACACTTCTACCCTTTCGTTCTTCTGAAATTTTGAATGGTAAACGCCAATATTTTCCCCAAAAAATATGCCCAATCTGCTAATCAAATGATTTGTTAATCCTATTTCGGGCAATAAATACAGTACTTGTTTGCCCATGGCCAACATTTGTTTTATCAAATGGGCATAAACCAATGTTTTACCACTTGAAGTAACCCCTTCGAGCAACGTAACTTCTTTGTTTTTCCACAGCGATTGTATTGCTTTTAAAGCCTGGTGTTGTTCTTCAGAAAGATCGGGTAGTTCTTTTACATCGGCGTTTAACGTTTTAATCCGACTTATTTCTTTCTTAAAAACCCTGAAAATATTTTTCTTTACCAAAGGATCTAACGCTGAAGCACTGCGGCCAATTTTGCTGAGCAACTCACCCCTTATAACCGGTCTTTTTTCTTCCTGAAAAAATCTACTGATGTTGATATAGGCCAGCAACACGTCCATCTGCTTTTCTTTACCCAACAACAAATCCATTGCTTTTTGCAATCCGACCTCAGAATTATATTCGTCAGTTAGTTTTACAAAAACCGCTTCCCGGGGCTTGTAGCTGTTTTTAATTTCCTCGGCGGTATAAACAAGTTTTTTTTCTATAAGCGACCGTACAGCAACCGGAAAAGATTTTGAACCTCCCAGGTCCTTAAGTTTTATGCCAGTCGAATTCCGAATTAAGGCGAGCAGGTTCTTTTCTTTTAGTGTCAGGTCGATATCCGTTGATACGATTTCTTTTTCAGCCATTAAAACCGTTTCGCTCGAAATTTTAAGATTTGCAGGTAAAGCCGCATTCATTACTTCCCCGATAGTGCACAAATAATAACCGGCAATCCACTCCCATAAAAGCAATTGGTTTTTCGTAACTATGGGTACTTTATCCATTACCATTTCGATATACTTAGCAGTATAATCTGGGTTTGGCTCACTTTTAATCTTGAATATAATCGCGGTAAACAACCTTGATTTTCCAAATTGGACAATCACCCTTTTGCCAATCCCTATTTCCTGGTTCAAGTCAAAGGGCACACGGTATGTATAAACTTTGGGAACAGCCAAAGGCAATATTACATCTATAAAAAGTGTTTTCCGTTCCATCTTTTGAATCAACGAATGTAGTAACCTGAGTTATATATAAGGAATAATTGATCAAAGAAATAGCCAAATAATATGGCTAATTAAAACAAACACATCAATCAATTAAACAAATAGCGCCATTAACAATAATAATTTAATATTTTTACAACACCGGATTAAAATGCAGACATGCCATTTTTTAATCACTTGCACTTTGCTCTTTTTAAAGAATATTTTCTTTGATTTTAACAAAATGCTAAACCTTTTAATAAAAATGAAGTAAAATAAAAATTAATGTTACAGATTAATCTTTAAATTTGCTACAAACCAACAAGCTAAAACCCTTGAAATTTATGATTTATTTTAAATCTTTTTTTAAAAATAGTTTAGCGGTAATCGTTGCCGTATTTGTATTTGCGCAGTGTTCGAGCGAACCGCAAACAGCTGATAACCAGGATGAAGTCCAAAGTGTTCAGACTAAAAACGATAAGGAAACAAAGGATCAAAGTAATATTATGAACTTTGATGGCCAGCTATTTAGTATTCCATCCCCAATACAAACAGCTTCACTTATAAAAAGCAGCGGCATGGAATTTAATAGCGATCTTGCCAACAGCCCTTCCAATATCGACAATTACACTACTGCCTATAAACAAGCATTAAACCTAGGGGTTTACGGTGCTGATTTCGCTTACATTTCTTTTTATGGACAGGATCAATCATCGCTGCAATACATGAAAAATATCCGCACGCTGATTGAAGCATTGGACCTTACTTCGGCAATAGATAAAGAATTAGCTGATAGGATTGCCCAAAACATTAGTAATAAAGATTCGCTAATGGCCATTTCGTCTGCCATGTTCCGTTCAACTGATAATTATTTAAAGAACAGCGACCGAAATGATGTTGCCGCTTTAATTTTGACCGGTGGGTTTATTGAATCACTATATTTCTCTGCTAATCTTGCCAAGATGGATAAATCAGGCGAATTGGCAAAGAGAATCGGAGAAGAAAAACAAACCGTTTTATCGTTGTTGCAGTTATTGGCTAAAAATGATGACCCTAATTTTAAAGGTCTTGTTGACGAATTTGCCGGGTTGGCAGCTGCATTTTCGAATGTTGAAGTAAATTATGAATATAATAGGCCACAAACCGACCCTGTTAAAAAGACAACTAAGATCACGAGTAAATCATCAGTTACAGTTTCTGGTGAATCCTTAGATGAAATCCTTATTAAAACCAGTGCAATCCGAACCTTTATTACTGAATAATTATGAAAATTAAGTATACATTTATAATTGCTTTTTTAGCCATTGCAAATTTTGCATATTCGCAGTGCAATGAAGTAGCCCGTTCAAGTCAACAGTATTTTGGGAATGATTTTATTTCTGACGGACAAACTTATCGAGCCTTATTATTCGAAGACCAGGTTGCTGAATTCACGACCTTATTTTTTGGCGGGGCAACGTATCGGATATCTGCCAACACCGGTACTGATAAAGGAATAATATTTAATGTTCTTGACCAAAACAGAAACGTGATATTTTCGAGTGCTGATTATGAAAAATCTGCTTATTGGGACTTTGAAGTGGAAAACACCTTAAATTGCACCATTGAAGCGCATTTAGATCCTGCAGTTCAAAATTCAGGATGCGCTGTAATATTAATCGGATTTAAAGAATAAAATCTCCTTATCTTAAAGTATGAGCTCGAAAATACTCGCAGCCCTAATGCAATTGTTTGCTGTTATCGCAAAAGCAGATAGCAAGGGTGCTGGACAGAGTAATGTCGAAATTATAAAACGACTCCTTGAAAGACAGCTCAACAAGGATTTGGTTGACGTTTATCTCGGTCAGTTTAACGATTTTATTAAAAAACTTCCGAACCGTAAAATCTATGCAAGTGCGGTAAAAGTATTACGAATATGTAGCGAAATAAACGACGAACAACAACTCAACCAACGCGAAAGGGTTATCATAGTTTTACGGTTGTTCGAGTTTATATATACCATTGAAGATGCTGATTTAAATGAACTCGAAGAGTTTGTTGAATTGGTAGCCAATGCATTTAATGTTGACCCTTACGAATTTAAAGCTCTTAAAGCATTTGTTTCAAAGGAATCAATCGAAATTGACCACCCACTATTTCTTCATATTCATAATGGGCAGAACAATTTTAAAGAGGCAAAACAAATTATTTTAAACGGTATTTCTTCACGCATTGTTGTGATTAATATACCAAGTACGCAATCATTATTTTTTAGGAATATTGGGGTTCAAGACGTTTATTTAACCAACCAACTGGTTAATAATTATGTTGTTCACCTTCTGAATTCTGGTTCTTCAATACGGGTAGCCAAACTAAAAACCATTTATTACAGCGATATATTCGGGAAATTCATTTCAAATCCAAACGAGATTGGAATTACTTTTGAAGCCAGAAAAATAGAGTATCATTTTAAAAGTGGAAAACAAGGGCTGTTTCCATTTAGCTTTACCACAAATTCCGGAAAAATGGTCGGGATAATGGGAGGCAGTGGTTCAGGAAAATCCACCTTGCTAAATGTGCTTAACGGAAATAACAAGCCAACACGCGGTCAAGTACTTATAAATGGCTATGACCTTTACGAGGACCATAAAAAAATGGAAGGGCTTATAGGTTATGTCGCCCAGGATGATTTACTGTTTGATGAACTCACTGTATTTCAAAATTTATTTTTTAACGCCAAACTTTGTTTTGGCAATCTGGATGAGCCTACCATAATCGAAAAAGTAAATGAAACCCTTCGGTCGCTTGGATTATACGAAACACGTGATTTAAAGGTGGGCAGCCCTTTGGAAAAAACCATAAGTGGGGGGCAACGAAAACGATTAAACATTGCACTTGAATTAATACGTGAACCCGCTGTTTTATTTGTTGACGAACCCACTTCGGGATTATCGTCGCGCGATTCAGAAAATATAATGGATTTACTGAAACAACTTACTTTAAAAGGAAAGTTGGTTTTTGTGGTAATCCATCAACCGAGTTCCGAAATTTTTAAAATGTTTACCGACCTGTTTATTCTGGACCAGGGAGGGCATCCCATTTATAAAGGCAACCCTGTTGAGTCCATTATATATTTTAAAACAGCCATGGGGCATGCCAATTGTACCGAAAGCGAGTGTGCCACCTGCGGTAATGTCAATCCCGAGCAGATTTTTAATATCATTGAATTAAATGTTGTTAGTGAAGAAGGTTATTTTACCAATATCCGGATAAAATCAGCAGAAACCTGGAACCAGATATACAAAGAAAATCTTAAGCAAGAGAAGCAATTAAATAAGGCTGAAAAATCAAAACTTCCCAAAAGTGTTTTTTCAGTACCAAATAAAATATCACAATTTAAAGTGTTTGCCTTCCGCGATTTGCTGACCAAGTTGGCAAACAGGCAATACATGTTTATTAACTCGTTGGAAGCACCACTACTCGCAGCATTTTTAGCCTTATTTCTTCGGTACTATCAAACAGGTGGGTCGCATGTTGAAGAATATAATTTCAGGCTTAATGATAATATTCCTGTTTATATTTTTATGGCGGTTATAGTCGCCTTGTTTATTGGATTAACCGTAAGTGCCGAAGAAATAATACGGGACAGGAAAATACTTACGCGTGAAAAATTCCTGAACCTGAGCAAAGGGAGTTACCTGACTGCGAAAATCAGCATCCTGCTATTTATATCTTTAATTCAAACTTTAACTTTTGTACTGGTGGGCAACTTTATCCTTGATGTAAAAGGAATGATATTTCCCTACTGGATAATTTTATTCAGCAGCAGTGCTTTTGCGAATATCCTGGGACTAAATATTTCGGCCTCATTTAAAACAGTTAAAGTTATATATATAATTATTCCATTAATAATAATTCCACAACTTTTATTCAGTGGTGTTATTGTAAGTTTTGATAAGCTAAACCCATTTTTTGCATCACAAAAAGGGGTTCCCATTATCGGTAATATAATGACTTCGCGGTGGGCTTATGAAGCTATTGCCACAACACAGTATAAAGACAATAAATTTGAAAAAAAGTTATTCCGTTTCGAAAGCAATTTAAAACTTGCCAATTTTAAAAAGGGTACATGGAAAGATGTGGTACAAAATCATTTAAGGGATGCAAAACGCCAGTTTAATTCCGGTAAAATGGACAAAGAAACAGCTTATGACCTTTTGATTGTTAAAAATGCTTTAGAAACCGAAAGCAAGTTTCTTAGTGTTGATTTTGACACCAAAGACCTGGATAACGAGCATTTTAATATGGAGGTTTACGAAAACACCAACCGTTTTTTGAACAATGTTATTTTTAATCACTATAAAAAAGTATACAACGATAATATCCGGAATAAAGACAATGTTATTCTAGGCCTTGAACGCCAACTTGGAAAAAAAGAATTTATCGATTTTAAAGACAGTTATACCAACGATCGGTTAAATGAATTTTTAACCAATAAAAACACCACTACATTTATCCAGGAATACAAAGGTGAATTGATACCGAAAAAAGATTACATTTTTTTAAAGCCCTATAACAGCACATTTTTTGAGTCACACTTTTACTCGCCTTACAAGAAATTATTTGGTAGTTGGGTATCAACCTTATGGGCCAATTTGATAATTATTTGGCTGCTTACCACTATTTTTATCATTACTTTATATACAGATACATTCAATAAAATTGGAAGAATTTCATTTTTCAATTCATCGGGTAATCATGAAAATAGTGCAGGAAAATCCCGGTGATTACCTAATAAATATTCAGGTGACCCGGTTAAGGTTTTTATAGTTCTTCAACCGTTATTAATTCGAGCGGAACCTTTATTATGGCGCTAAAATCCTGACCGGCTTCTTCCATATCTTCATCATCGCTTTCGAAATACCAGCGGATACTGGCATCTTTCCCCACACTTCTGATCTCTTCTAATTTCTTAAAAACATCAAGGATGCATTTCGAAGAGCTGGTATTAAAATATTCAAGTTTAATATCCAAAACTACTTTATCCCTTTCCGAAATTTTAAATGACTCGAGCCATTCAATAATAGGTTTGTAAAATTCAATTGAATTTTCAGGAATAGACCGACCGGAAATTTCCAACTCGCCATTTAAATAATTAAATTCAATGGTCGGGGTTTTTGCTTCTCCTTTTATAATGAGATTTTCCATACTAAAAAGCTATTGTGTTATTTTTACATTAAGGCTAAAAAATGAGGTTTTATTATCATAAGGTACAAAACCAAACTCTAATTTCCTTTTCGATTTTCGGGCAATTTCCAGAAATCCTAAGCCACCACCACCTTTAGAAGACCGTTTTCCGTCTGTTAAAGTTTCGAGATATAGGCTTTTCAAGTCATCTTTCGATAATTGATTGATTTCTGTTAATCGTTTAGAAAGGGATTTAACACTTTCTTGTGGTACTACATTACCGGTTAATATATTATAACCGTTTTCGCATTTGGCAACCATAACAACTACCGAAGGTTTATCTTCTGTTTTAGAATCATCGATGTTGCTGTGCAGGTATAAGTTTTGAAGGCATTCGACCAAAACATTAAAAACTTTTCGCTTTATGGGTGTTGGTTCGTTGTAGCGATCGAGTTTTTGCTCGATAACATGCAATATTGAAGTGAGCAGATCTGAAGTAATATCTCCATTAAACGACAATACAACATTGCGCTTATCCAAATCTTCATAAACTTCAAATAAATGACCCTTATCCAAACTTAACTAACAGTTAATAATTAATAATTAAGCCTAATATTAAACAAACTTCGAATGAAATCAAATTTTTAAACCTCTATCTTGTGTTATAAAACTCTATTTTCATATAGATTTGTCCTTTAAAACGACTTATTCATGCAAAACAGGACAAAGATACAAAACTGGTTTGAAACATGGTTTAATTCACCGTATTATCATTTGCTGTATAAAAACAGGGATGATAAGGAAGCCCAGGTTTTTTTAACCAATCTGCTGGCGGTTTTAAATCCTCCTGAAAATGCTGCAATTTTGGATTTGGCATGTGGAAAAGGACGGCATGCCATTTTTCTACATAAATTGGGCTATAATGTAACCGGAACCGATTTATCGAAATCGAGTATCGAATGGGCTAAAAAGTTTGAAGTACCCGGGTTGAACTTTGTTGTAAAGGACATGAGGGAACCGCTCGAAAATAAAAAATTTAGTTGCATTTTTAATTTATTTACAAGCTTCGGTTATTTCGATAACAGTAAAGACAATATAAAAGTATTACACTCTGCCTATCAGATGCTCGAAAAAAACGGTTGTCTTGTTATTGATTTTTTAAATGTCCATTATGTTAGAAAGCACATGGTATCCGAAGAGCTTATTGACAGAAATAGTTTAATTTTTCATATTAATCGTAAAACTAAAGATAACCGGATACAAAAAACAATAAAGTTTACCGATAATGGTAAATCCTATACTTTTACCGAATACGTGCAAGCACTCGACTTAAGTGATTTTAAAGGGTTGATAAGTAATACAGGTATGTATATTCATAGTACTTATGGTAATTATCAAATGGAAGCTTTTGATGCTGATAATTCCGATCGTTTAATTTTAATTTGCAAAAAGAAAATCTAATCCTTTGAAAGAGCTGTTTTTATTATTTATAACCCCAATAACAGGTTCGTTGCTTATTTATTTGGTAAAGGACCTCAAAAAGTTTTCTAAATTTTTACTGACTTTCAGTGGAGCTTATCTCGTATCCTTGGTTTTTCTTCATATTCTCCCGGATATTTATCATTCAGGTGGCAATAATGTCGGGATTTTTATTCTTGCCGGTTTTTTTCTACAGGTATTGCTTGATTATGCTTCAAAAGGAATAGAGCATGGCCACGTCCATATCGAAAAACGGTCTGCAATTGGGGGTGTACTTATAGGGCTTTACCTCCATGCTTTTATTGAAGGCATACCCCTGGGAATGGGAAATAGCGTACATTATTTGGAAACCCAATCATTACTTTTCGGGGTAATTCTTCACAAACTTCCGGTAAGCCTTGTTTTAACTACTTTTTTATTGGCACGCTATAAAAATATACAAAGGGCAATTATCCCGATTATCATTTTTGCAATAATTGCACCGCTTGGATATATGTATGGTTACTACCTCCCGGAATATATTCCTATTGGGTTCGAAGAATTAATGGCACTTGTGGTCGGTATATTTTTACACGTTGGCACCACCATTATTTTTGAATCGTCGGATACACATAAAATTAATTTCGGAAAACTGATTGCCATTTTAGTTGGATTTGCCTTATCTGGGGTGTTAGCAAGTTTTTAAGTTTTCTTAACTAAAATATTTCACGCTTGTTCGCATAATCGCATTTAAACGATTAATTTTGCACTCAAATTTTAAACAAACAAATTATGTCAGTATTAGTAGGAAAAAAAGCACCTTCGTTTTCTGCCAAAGCAGTTATAAACGGAATGGAAGTAGTAGATGATTTTTCATTGGATCAGTTTTTAGGGAAAAAACACGTATTGTTTTTCTTTTACCCCAAAGATTTCACTTTTGTTTGCCCCACTGAATTATTTGCATTTCAGTCTGCAATCGAAGAATTTGAAAAACGAAATGTAGCTGTTGTTGCATGTTCTACCGACACGGAAGAATCGCATTGGGGGTGGTTAAACATGGATAAAAATGCCGGTGGTATTAAAGGGGTAAAATACCCCATTGTTGCCGATACCGAAAAAACCATTAGCGATGCATTTGGCGTTTTGGCCGGAGAATACGATTACGATGAAAACGATCGTTTAGTAGCTTCAGGTCAAATGATTGCTTATCGAGGATTATTCCTTATCGATAAGGACGGTGTTGTTCAGCATCAAATTGTAAACAACTTTCCTTTAGGACGTAATGTTGCTGAAGCTATACGCATGGTAGATGTACTTCAATACACCGAAGAGCATGGAGAGGTTTGCCCTGCAAACTGGGAACCAGGTAAAGAAGCTTTAAAAGATACCCATGAAGGTGTTGCAAGTTACCTTACAAGCCACTAATAAAAAATATACAGCATAAAAAAAGCGGGCAATGCCCGCTTTTTTTATTTCCTTTTTTTTACTTGCTGAATTCAGCAAAAGTATTGTCGTAATTTATATAATAGATACTTTTCTTTCCCTTCTCGAGATCGGTTACATCAATGGATTTGTTATATCCTTTCTTTATAATCCTTCCATAAGCATCGTAAACCTCAAAACTGGTTTCCCTCGAGAAAACAATTTGGTCTTCTTTCTTTTCGTATTCAAAAACCACTTGTGACACATTCGAATTGTAAACAACTTCGGGCGAAACTTTAGTCCGGCCGTCGCCGCTTTTCTGAATAACACGAAACCTGTTTCTACCGGTAATTGCATTTACCTTATACTTATATTTGTTCGGTCCGGAAGTCCCTTTTCCTTCTACTTCACCAACAGTTACCCACTTATTCCATTTAAATTGCTGAACACGAAAGGGTAACGAACCTGATTCATTACTTGCTTCCCAATTAAGGACATCACCATCTAAAGCAATTTTATCGGTTTTAAAAGTGGCTTGTGGTTTTAAGGCAAGAGGATTAATAATATCGGGCTGACAATCGTCGCGATAATGTATTTCAACAGAAATAGGATCCCCAATACTAAAATTGAATAAAGAAAGGTCAATTTCAAATGCTTCAGAATTAATCTCATCAGTAGAAACTTCGCCGTTAACCAGAACGTTGGTAATGCAATACCCAACCCCGGAGGGTAGTATTTTATTGCTCACATAAATGTTTCTCAGCTGATAATTTCCTTCTAATACTATTACCTGACCGGCAAAAGACAAGAAGGGAACTAATAACACTAAAAACAATAATTTAAATTTCAGGCGCATAACAACAAAGTCTTTTGGTAAGTAACGCAAATATATGGCTTGGTTGCCGGGTTTCCAAAATAAATAGCTAAGAATCAGTAAAATTAATGTTAAACCTCCTACCAACTTCCCTAATAATAGTCGGGAAAAATCGATTAAAATCATTCTCCAGCAAAATATAGTTTTCCAGTAAAACTAATTTCGCTTTATGCCAATTGTTTTTAAAACTGACTCGTTTTCCCATTCTGTTTAACGCAAAACTAATACCATCAACGCTTTTATATGTCAATAACCATTCCTCGTCCCGCATTTTTTGATATAAAATACCGGTATAGGATGGCATTTCAGGTTCAAATGGAGCGAGCTTATCAAAAATATCAGAAGAAAACCCGGAAAGTGATTGGTTACAATACCGATTCCAATGCAAGCTTAAAAAATGATCGAAATACATATCAACAACAATTGAAGATGTAATGGAAAAGTGCGATCGAATTCGGCTTTTTGCCATTTTTGTATCACTATGGTTATCAGTAAAGTCATCAATAAACCGATGGAGCAAAATTCCTTTCTGAATGGGCTCGGGATAGGCTTTCCACTTACTCCCCTTAACCACATCGCCAATAAAATTGCCAAATATTATATCGGGTTCCTTTCCTGAAAGATAAAAATGCCCTAAATAGTTCATAATCCACTTAACTTATCATTAAACCTTTGGTGTAGAATAATGATTGTATAAAACAATCTGTTTATATTTTTACCGTAAAATTAGATTTTTTGACAAAACGTTCGACCATATACTGGAGTGCCCAATTATTGGGGTGGAGTTTATATGTACTGGTTGCTGCTGTCTGGAATTTTTTCATCAATGAATTAAACGCCGGGGTAATCAAAGTCTTAATCACCAGCTTTATTTTAGGAATCGCCCTCTCTAATTTATACCGATTATTCATTATTCGGCGAAAATGGGTTTTGTTGCCCCTTTACAAACTCATTCCGAGGGTTATATCGGCCACAATAATCCTGGGATTGATTTTCGCCCTGTTACAAGCTGCCATTTACGACGCCTTTTTCGATGATATAAAAACTTTGTTGGTGTTTCCGTATGAAGGAGTTCTTACATTAACCACAAATTGGATTATTATCTTTCTGCTTTGGTCGGCTTTATACTTTGCAGGAAATTACCTCCGGAATTACCGGTCCGAAGAGATTAAGAATTTGAGGCACGAAGCTTTGAGGAACGAAGTAGAATTAAATAATTTAAAAGCACAATTGAATCCGCATTTTATGTTTAATTCGATGAACAGCATTCGTGCCCTGGTTGATGATGAACCAAAAAAAGCTAAAGATGCAATAACAAAACTATCCCATTTATTGCGGACAACGCTGCTTACCGGAAAGCAAAAACTAATTCCGTTAAGCGAAGAAATTAAACTGGTTAAGGATTATCTGGCCCTCGAAATAATCCGGTATGAGGAACGATTGATTACCGAATTCAACATCAGCCAACAGGCATTGTCGTACAAAGTGCCACCTTTAATGTTGCTTACCCTGGTCGAAAACGGCATAAAACACGGAATATCACATCTTCCGCGAGGGGGAAAAGTAAAAATAGACATTGATGAACGGAAAAACTATCTCGAGATCTGTATTTATAATTCAGGGAAATACGAACCCGGCCGGAGCAAAACCAGAGGCCCCGGAATTGGGTTAAAAAACACCCAAAAACGACTGCAACTCTTATACGGAAACAGGAGCGAGTTCCTGATTGAAAATATTTTAATAAATGAACGTCCTTTTGTTAAAACACAAGTACTTTTACCTTTAAATTCAAAGCCACTTTCTAAATATAAAAAAGATGCGAGTATTAGTAATTGATGATGAACGCCTGGCACGCCAGGAATTAAAAAAACTGTTAAAAAAGCACCAGGAAATTGAAGTCGTTGGTGAAGCAACCAATGCTGACGAGGCCATGGAATTAATCAAAAAACTGCATCCTGATCTTATTTTTCTGGATATCCACATGCCCGGAAAAACAGGGTTCGAAATGCTCGAAGAAATGGACGAGGTGCCCCGGGTAATCTTTGTTACAGCCTTTGATGAATATGCCATAGAAGCTTTCAGGGTTAATGCGCTCGATTATTTGTTAAAACCGGTAGAACCCAAACTTTTATCCGATGCCATTGACCGGGTATTTAAAATCGAACAAAGCGAGAAAAAAGTAGAAGTTGACGACTCAAGGTTAAATTCGGATAGCCAAATATTTTTAAAAGACGGCGATAAATGCTGGTTTGTAACGTTAAAGGATGTAAGGATGTTCGAATCAGAAGGAAACTATGTAAGGGTATATTTTAATAAATTTAAACCGCTGATTCTTAAGTCATTGAATAATCTTGAGAAGCGTCTCGATGAAGATACTTTTTTTAGGGTAAACCGAAAATTTATCATCAATCTCCGTTGGGTGGATTCTATTGAAAACTGGTTTAGTGGCGGATTGCTGGTAAAACTTAAAGGCGGCGAAACTGTTGAGGTTTCGAGACGACAGGCTGCACGTTTTAAAGATATGATGAGCCT
>Ga0164313_10001687_pt1 | contig 19586 bp, 13 predicted proteins | sample GuaBasSedimGuay4_FD_113735 | JGI IMG/M metagenome (GOLD analysis project Ga0164313, IMG submission 113735) | Subseafloor sediment microbial communities from Guaymas Basin, Gulf of California, Mexico - Guay4, Core 4569-4, 0-3 cm | ecosystem: Environmental > Aquatic > Marine > Hydrothermal vents... | reverse complement strand
TGTAGTGCGTATAGGTGATGATGACGTTGATCACATCCTGTACTCTGAGCAAAGGAACGTACTAAGAGACACCTCCTACCTGCATGATTACACGCTGCTGGATAAAACAAACGACGCCGTAGCGGTCACACTTACCACTGTTCCAGCAGCCTCAGGGATGGGTGGCGCTATAACAGAGACGTTATCAACAACATTCCCTATTCATATGGTTAGGTACGCTGCTACAGGTTCTTCGGAACAGGACCATGTAGATTTTTCCAGGCTGTATGCTTTTGCCCCAGGGTCCTTGGTTATAGACGAGGACATGGAGTTAGAAGTAGACGGGGATCGGTATGTGATAACAGAGTCGGTAAAAGAACTTTTATGCCTTAGACTATCAGTAACTAGGAGGTAATTATGAGCCAAGAAGGCTTCCCCGTAGCAGTAAAATCAACCATCGATAAGTTAGGCAACGACCTAGCTTTGGCTGAAACACCTGCAGTTAAGTTCATAGATTTGGACAACGTGGTTAACACCGCCAACCTGATGGAGTCTGACGACAACGCTTTAATATGGAGCATGTCTGTGTTGGTGCCAACACCCTCCGACCCGCTGTATGCGTGCTCTTTTATGATAGGAGCCAGAACGGTTAATGACCCAGCGAACTACGACATAATGCTGTTAGTAGGCAAGTTAAGCGTAGTCTTTGAGGAAGGGGTGAGGATAGATATAAGGGACTACACAGGGGCAGTTGCAGGGCCCGTAACAGGTATCCTGACGATCACTAAAGTGACTGTATTGCCGCAGGAGTACGATAAGGTGTCAGGCATACGCATGGTATCTTTGGAAGGCAGAGCACAGCGCCTTGTCTAAGGTAACCCTTAAGGGCCTGTCGTTTCAAGAAACTTTCGGTAAGGACGTAACGGGCCGTATCCTTGTTGACTTTAGCTCTGCTGGTGGAGGTAATAAACCCTTGTTGGCTGGCTATAATAAGCACATAGAGAAAGTGTCTAAGAACCTAGCCGTTTTAACTTCCGATAAAATAGACACCGAAGTGCGCCAAACGTACAACAGCGGAATCTCGGCTATACAAGCTTTTCTTAAAACGGGCATACCTGGAAATGCCGACGGGGATGCTCTAAGCTCTCCGGGCAGCCTCAGCTTGTCTAACCCTAAAGGGTCCGTAGGTGTCGCTCGTTGGAAGCCACTCAGTAAGAGGTATTACGCTACAAAATCTAAACACTTCTCTAAATCTAAAAATTTGTTTTGGAAAAGAAGGGCGGCTGGCGGGCTGTCTGCTAAGTTTGGTGTGTTTGCCGGGAGGCACAAGTCGATAGTAACTAGAGCCTCTGCAGCAGCGGTTGTTCTAAAAGATAGGGGCAAGAAAGGCTCTAAGGTGGACACTCTTAGGTACGCTTTAACGTTTAGTTTGCCTGAGCCGTCAGTGGGGCGGGGTTATTTTAAGAAGTTATTACAGGAGTCGTTCTTCACAGGCGTGGCGTATAAAGGCGAAGGCTCCGACCTGACCGACGGCTTAGAGGTGCTAGGTTACCTTGAAGGTAAGCCTAGCACTAAGTTTGCCAAACACCGGCCATTTATTGCAGCTGTCATGGCTAATCGTGGCAGAGGATTTAAGAGAAGCGTAGCAACTCTAATTAAAACCCAAGCGCTCTAAGCTGAGCAGCGCCTTCTTCCGTAGATATATCTATACCTTTATCTTTCTTGGCTTCACCTTTGTCCCCTTCGTAGGACCCACCCATCCCATACATGGTTGCCTCCAGGTTTACTAAGTTTTCCTCGGCTTTACCTTTGATGTAACCCTTTACTAAGGACACAACATCATCCCTGTCTATGTCGCAATAAAGCTTTTCAGCAGCATCAATATCATAGTGAACCATTTTAAGGAGAGCTCCATCAATAGGCAGATCACTAATGTAGTCCATATAAGCGGTACCAAAACTTTTTCCATGGTTGGATTCCTCAGAGGAGTTTTTCTCTATCTCTGTTTTTAGTTTAGTCAGTCTTTCCAGAAAATAGTTGATATCGTCATCGGTAGGTTTGGCGACTTTACAGTGCTTACTCAGCGTGACCATAAGCACATCGAACAGGTCCTGGTCTGTCTCGGTGTCCTCGGAGTCCATTGCGTAGGCTTCTAAAGCCATTAAAGGTATGGGGAACCTGCGTCCGTATGCGTGCATGTAGAAAATAGAGCCTTGCGAGGTCATGCTGGCAACCCATGGTTTTGGCTATACCCGTGGTCTTTTTTAGCTTGCTGTATAGCTTTAGTAGCGTCTAATAATTCCGAGAATACCCCGAAGTGTTTGTTTTTACCCTCAGAGCGCAGAGTGACTTGCCACTTATTTAATTTTTTATTCCAGCGAACGCCCGTAACTCCTGACTTGTTATTCTTATTCATACCTTTTTTGCGGCAGTTTTCTTGGTTGGTTATGTCCTGTAAGTTTTCCCATCGGTTGTCTGTTCTTATCTTGTTTATATGGTCTACTATGTTTTTAGGGAAGGACCCAATCATGTATAAAAAAGCTAGTCTCGCAGCGTGGTGGCTGACTCCGTTTATTTTTACCAAAGTGTAGCCACGCCCGTTTAAAGAGCCAGCGGTTTGCCCCACACGGACTCCGCTTTTAGCTTTTATGTAGGTGAATAAACCTGTGTCAGGGTTGTAACGTAGATACTCTTTCAGTTCTTTTTGTGTTAGGTTTTTGGCGGGCATATCATCTCTCCGTAAGAAATATCCGTTAGAAATGTAGCGACAGGCAGGTAACGGAAGTCCTGCTTTTCGGTAATGAGCCTAGTCGCGTTTTTATGCTACCACGTTTATAACCCTGTATGTTATTATCTGTACTGTACCCCTTAACTATTACATATACAGGATTAGATCATGGCTAAATTAGGCTCGGCGATAACACCTAAATTCGACATTGGGACTGCTGAGATGCGTCTCGGCCAGTTGACTCAGGCGAATTTACTTACACAATCAGAATCAATCGGTTTGATTGACGATGCAACTTACACGATAAACCAGACAAGTGTTGACTTGATGGGTGGTTTTCCAAAAACTGTAGTCGATACTGCCGTAACGGAGCAGACAGCTACAATCAACGCGACGATGCGAGAGTATTCGAGGCGCAACTTGCGTATCATGCTTGGCGATGGCTTGGAAGGTACAACTCCTTCTCAGGTTCTATCCACGTTGGACACTGCTGCCGATTTAGCCGCTGGCGCTAACGTAGTTAACGTTAACACCGGGGATGGAGCGCTGTTCACTCCGGACGACGTTGTTATCATTTACCCTGAAGGTAGGCCTCAGGACGTATCTGTATTGCAGATATTGTCTGTAGGTACTGACGCCTTGACTATGAAAACTGGCCACGTAACGGCAGTCGATTACAACGCGTTGACTGAGACTGGGACAGTGTTCCATATCTATGTGGCCTACCAGATTCCTATTGGTAACATCACTAAGACAAACTACTTCTCTGTCATGCTGATTCAACAAGAAAACAGCTCTGGTCAGCCTAAGGTAGTATCTTTCTGGAAAGGCGCTATCGGTGGTTCTATGGAAGTAGCCACTGGGGCTGATGATTTTGCATCGTCTGCGATGGAAATTAAATTACTTCAGCCGGTAGTAGGAGACTACGCAACAGGCGCTCCTTTGGAGAACATGGCAGACTTGATTAATCTGCACCCAACTGGTATGTTGCTGAACGGATACCAATAAGTCTGGTTCATTAGTATCTAGCTAGAAAAAGGCCAGCACTATGCTGGCCTTTTTTGTATAAAACCCCCCAACAATCCCCACACATACCCCATGGCCGCTAACAATAAAGCTAAATACGAAATCAAAGTAGACATCGATGTCACAACAGGCAAGGTAAATGCTGACAAGCTATTGGCCGATGTAGAGAAGCAAGTAACCAGTAAGCTAAAGTCTAGCAAGGTTGGCAAAAAACGCAAGGTAGGAGCACCTGTAGACTTCGACACCACAAAAATACTACAGGACCTCAAGGCTGTGGATGCAGTACAAGAGGCCCAGTTCCAGAAAAGATTAAAAGAAATACAGGATTTAAGGAAGTTAAACCGGATTAGCGCAGCCGAACAAAAGCAACGAATAGCTACGGTTAACTCTCAGCGTACTGCCGCTGCACAACGCGCCGTAAAGTTAACCCAGGACGTGGCCAAGGTGGTTGCCGGTGCCTCTGCTAAGGAGGTGGCTGCGCAGGAAAAGGTGGCTAAGTCTTTAGACGGTATGGCTAAAAAGTCTAATACCTTAAAGGCCGCCATAGGGGGTGCGTTCCAAAAAGGTAAAGACACCCTGAAAGGGTTTGGGGATTTAGTCAACAATGCTGCGCAGGGGTTAAACAGAGCTGCTAGCTCTGGGTATAATTTCGGCAAGGCAGCCTCGACCATAACGACTAAATCCACAGAAGCTAAGATGGCTCTTAAGGCTTTAGCCGCTCAGGGGCTTAGCGTAAGTAAAAGTTTCTCCTCATCGTTCGGTAACAACGTCAAGGAGAAGCTAAAAGGTGGGTTCGGCTTTGCTGGTGGAAGTTCTCAAGGTTCCGCAACTAGAACTACCAAGGACAACCTTAGTAGCTTTTCGTCAGCTATGGGGACCCAGCAGTCAAAAAGCAAGAGGACTACAACTCCAGGTAACTTAGGCCAAGTAAATACGTCTGCAACAAAAGAAAGGTCTAAGGAGGCTACTGACGGTTTGAACCTGCTGTCAGCTGCCATGGCTAAAGCGGGTAAGCTACAGAATTTCATGTCCCTGGGGCTAGCTAAGTTGTCTGGGCAGCAATCCAAGCTGGCCGGGGAGTCAGGGAAAGCTGCCAAGCAGATAGAGGAAACTAATAACAAGAAGAAAAAGGCAGTGGATGCTGTAGCCAGGTCTTATGACGCTTTAGAGAAATCGAGGAGCCGGGCGGAATCTACAAAAGGCCAACCTTACGCAGACCAGCTGCACTCCCTGCGAGGAGTGGAGTCTGCACTTAAAATAACCATAGCTGACTTACAGCATTTAAAGAAGAAATACAGCTTAACAAGCGAAGAAGCCAAGAAGTTTAATGCGCAACTAAGGACCTCTAAAAAAGAGTTGAAGTCTGTACAGGCCAGCCTCAGGGGACCTGCTAAATCAATCGCAGAGTTCGGCAACTCCCTGCGCTTGTTTCTAAGGTACGCTATAGCCTATAAAATAATGAACGTAGTTACCTCATCGTTCAGGTTTTTAACCGGCAGTGTTATAGAGTTACAGGATGCTTTGGTTAGCATCCAGGTTGTTGCCAATGCCACTGCATCCGAGATGGTGGCAATAGATAACGCCATTAAGAACGTAGCAATCACTACGAAGTTTACAACCCAGGAAATAGCTCAAGCTGCCCAAATTTTGGCGCAAGCAGGCGTAGGCCCGGAGTCTATAACAAAAACTCTAGGAGCAGTCGCTAACTTCGCCTCGGCAACAAACGCAACCTTACAAGTCAGTGCTGATTTGATCAGCACCATGAAGAACGTATTCTCCGAGCTGGACGTAGACGAGATAGCGGACAAGTTAACCAACGCAGTAAACATATCCAAGTTAACACCTACAGGCCTGCAAACAATTCTGAGTAGATTAGCACAGACTGTAAAAGGTTTTAAGATCAATGCTGATGAGATGTTTGCAGCTGTTACCTTGTTAAAGAACGTAGGTATAAAAGACAGCACAGTGTCTACCGGTTTGAGGCAGGGTATCTTAGAGTTGTTGAGCCCAGACGCCAAAACTCTGAAAGTTTTAGAAAAAAGGTATGAGGCTATAGGTGAAAGCCTGTCCCAAGCTTCTATTAAAAAAATGTTTACGGGGTTCCAGGAAACGGATAACCCGCTCCTTAACGTGCTGAACGAGTTGGAGAAGTTAGGCATAAGAGGCTCAGGTGCAGCTGACTTTCAAAGGGTGTTTGACGTACGTGCTGAGAACGTAATCAAAGCACTTATAGACAATAAAGAACAGCTAATAGCCAACCAAGTTCAGCTGGGCCGAGTTGGTTCTGCTGCGAAAGGTGCCAGGACTCAGATGGAGTCCTTGAAAAATACAGCCAGCAACTTAGGGGCCACTATATCTGTGCTGGCCTCAGACCTTTCGGGCGGTATTGTTTCAAGCCTGGTGGACGTAACAGACTGGGCAACCGAAGCCACAAAGGCTTTAAGGGACCTGGTTCTTGAAAAACAAAAATTAACGGGTGAAACCGGCATAGGCGCGTCGCTGAAAGTTGGCGCCGGAGCTGCGGCAGCCACAGCTGTAGCGGGGAAGGGTGCCATTGCTGCGGCGCTGTCTGGGGCTGTGGCCACAGTTGTAGCAGGTTATGCCAACGTAAGTTCTGGGGGTGGGGTGGGTGGCAAGGCAGTCACTAAACTAACAAGCGTAGTAGGGGACCTGCTTGGCATCCTGTCTACCATAGGCTTGTTAAAAGGCTTGTTCGGTGGGGTGAGCCTCAGCACAAAAACAGCCAAGCTGGTAGTTAGACTTCCTTTTCTTAGGGCAGCTATAACCGCGTCAAGCTTTGCCCTGTCTGCTTTTGTAGCTGGGGTGCTAGGGTTGTTTGCTCTGGTTGACGGGTTGACCGAGACTTTGCTAGAGGCAGAGGATAGGATAGAAACTCAAAAAGCGGCGCTGGCTCAGGAAGCGGATGAGTTAAAAAACCAGCTATCGAAGCTAGAGTCAGAGAAAAAGAAAAGAGGTAAAAGTAAAAAAACTCTTCAGACGCTAAATGACAGCCTAGGTAGATTAGACACTTTGTTTAAGGACCAGGCAGATAAAACAGGCGGAGGTAAAGAAGCTGATATACGGGCTTTTGTGGGAGAGGTTTCTCAAAAAACCCTGGATGTGGGTTCTACAGCTTTCGAAAATGCTCGTAAAGAGTTTGAGAAAAGGTTTGGAGCTATAACCCCGTCTGCCTTACACAAGCTGACGCAAGGCACAGGCACAGCTATATCCAAAGCGGAAGGGCTACGCGCTGAGTACATGAAGACCCTGAACGCTGCTCTGGAGGCCCCAGGCTTGGCAGGTAATTCCGAGGTTATTAAGTTATTCAACGAGCTAAGTAAATCTCAGCAAGCGTATTTTGTAAACATAATTTCTACAGAGAAGCAGGCTAACCAATTCTTTCAGAACTTAAACGAAACCTACCCTGACTTCGACCCTATTGCCGACAAGATAAAGGCCGTCAGGGCTAACTGGGTTAGTAAGCAGTTAGAAATTTTTGACAAGATAGCTGAGCAGGTGGAGGTGTTGCAAAATGCCTCCGATGATGGTCAGTTTGGGGTCTATTTAGACAGGCTTACCACTATGTACTCCTCCGTACCCGGTTTCTTTGGTGCGTGGGGGTGGACAGACGGTTTGACAGACAATTTAGGCAAGGACCTGGCGGTTATCGATGACAAGCTGGAAGTGGCTAAAAACAAAGCTAAAGCGGAGCTGTTCAAAGCTGTAGAGAAAGGCGACGTGCTTGGTGTACAAGGCATACTAAGTACCTATGCTGGCGTGTTCAAGGATATGAAAGGCGTTGTTAAAGATGCCTTAAAAAATGTAAAAGAAAACGCCAAAACATTACTCAAGAAGGAGCTGGAGAAAGAGGTCAGGGCTGTCAGTGGTTCTGCTAGGCCAGCAGACGCCAGCCAGGAAGGCCTAGCGGAAAGCCTGGTAAGCGACAAAGAAGAAGCGGTAACGTCTAAAGAAGAGAAAGCCAAAGAGGCTGAGAAGCGTAACCTCCTGATAAAAGAGGAGGAGGCTGTACGTAAGCAGATTTTAGCCAAGCTCAAGGAGAGGCAAGAGCTACAAAAAACAGAGGGGAAAGACTCTGAGAAAATAAAAAATAACATAAAAGAGACCGGCGACCTGTACGAGAAGAGGAAAACTATAACAGCAGAGGTCAACTCCTTAGCTTCCTCAGCCCTAAAAGACCAGCAAAAATTAAACGAAATAAAAAGGGGATTTGTTACAGAAGAGCTACAACTAAAGGAGATAGATAGGAAAATAGCCGCTGCCAAGAAAGCAACGTTAAGAGACGAGGAGGCCATAACGGACCTGGTTGACCAGAAATTTCTGCTAGAGCAGAGCATACTGAAAGCGGAGGAAGAGGCTCTTACCGAAGCAATACGCGGCACCCTGAAGAGGGCAGGTAGAGGTGAAGGGGTAGACGAGTTAAGTCTGGGCCAAATTTTAACGGAGCTAGCGGAAAACGGTAAGGGCCTGCTGCAAGAAAACGAAGCCTTAGCTAGCTTGGTAAAAGAAGCTGGAGGTATTAGAGATAGGTTAAACTCCGCCGAAGAGAGGTACATCTCGGCCATAGATGATGCCTTGCGTAAAACATTGAACGCAGATTTAACTAAAGCCCAGGCAAGTTTAACTAAACAGAAAACTAAAACACAGAAGATAGAAGGGGAGCTGGATAAGGCTACCAATAGTCTGGCTAAGGCACGAGAAGAACTGGCAGAAGAGTACGACAAGCAAGCTGAAGATGAGCTTTACTTTAGAAATATACGAAGAGGTTTGGATGGGGAAGCTGAGGTACAAGAGGGGGATGCCAAGGACCTAAACAAAAGAGCAGTAGGTGCAGGGACAAACGACGAGGCGATTAAGCTAGCTAAGGAAGCAGTAAGCGCCGCTACGACGCTGCTTGACCAAGGGGATATAACGGAGTCTGACGCAAGGCGGGTTGTAAATAAGTCCGAGAAAATAGTTAAAGGGGCTAGGGAAAATGAAGAGAGGCTTAAAAAATCCGAAGTAACTAAGCAGAAAAGGGAGGTAAACACCTTAACAGCGGAGCTACAAAGCAGCGTAAAGGCTACCGAGACCTTGACCCAGTCCGTGGATACATTGAAGACTGCTTTAGAGAATCTGCCTACGCAGATAAAGGCCGCCTTAAGTGGGATTCAGGGTAAGACAGGAGCAGAGGGTGACAACCAAGAAATAACCAAGACAACAGATGACCAGGGTAAGGTTACATACTCTGATAGCGAAGGTAACAACCAAGAAATAACCAAGACAACAGATGACCAAGGTAAGGTTACGTACTCTAGCATTACGAAGCGCGACCCTATAACGAAGCGCGACCCTATAACGAAGCGCGACCCTATACAAGGGTTTTCAGTTGGAGGGTTGATCACCGGCCCTGGAAACGGCAGAGACGATAAAGCAGGAAATTTCGCCTTATCCGACAACGAGTTTGTTCAACCAGCAGCAGCCACAGAGAAATACGGTAAGGACTTCATGGAGCAGGTACGCTCGCTGAGTTTACCTGTTTCTGCTGTAAGAGGTACGCCGGTGGTATCAGCCGGGGGCGTAGGCTCATCTAACTCCGTAGCGGATGCGCTGGGCGCTGTAGTTGCAGGTAAAGGGGGCGGTGATTTAAGACCTGTGACATTTAACTTTGAAGGTGCTAAACTTGACGCAAAAGCAGCCCCTGGTGACGTAGCCTCGTTCCGTAAGTCACTGTCTCTACAAGCATTAAAAACAGGTACTAGACAATGAGTAGTATACAAGACCATGCTAAGTGGATTGAGTTAGATGATGGAGTATCCTCTGTACCTTTGTCTTTTTATGAAGCTTTAAATTACAGCCAGTCGTATGAAAACATAGGCGGCCACTCCTCTATCAGAACGCTTAATGGTACGGGACTGAAGCAAAGAAATTGGGCCAAGATAAGAACAACTGTTTCTGGCAATGGTGGCGTCCCATTGGGTATGTCAGGGTTAGACTTTTCTGACACGCTTATTCTTAAGTGCGGAGCTCCTCGGCACATTAAAGCTGCCAGCAACGTGATTGTCATACCTGCAGCTAGGAGAACTGACGCGCCTTACATACCTTTCGGTTATAAGGTTGTAGATGGGTATACCCTAGCAACCACATTAGTACTGGCTGGGAACACAGCAACAGTCACAGCAGATGCCCAGGCCACAGCTTACGGAGTGGCATACTTCCCTGAGATAGAAGTTTTAATGAACAACCCATCTGAAGGGTTCGACGTAACAGGAAATGATTCCAGTTGGTCCTTCACAGCAGAGCAAAGGTAACAGCATGGCAACAGTACTATATGACAGAGTAAAAGAAATTTGTTCAGTAACAGGCACAGGGGACATAACTTTAAGCGGTGCCTTAGATGGTTCAACCCAGGAATATGCCGACAGGTATGCTGATGGAGAAGTGGTGCCGTATTGCGTAGTTGAGTCAGCCATAGACTGGGAGGTGGGGGAAGGGGTATTTACTTTAGCAGGTCCGCTAATAGCTAGGACCTCCGCTGGCGTTATCTCGTCTAGCAACGCGGACGGGTTGGTTGTTTTCGGGGCAGGGGACAAAGAGTGTTTTGCCGCTATGTCTGCTCAGAACATATCAAAAATAACCAGTCAAGCACAGGTAAATGCAGACAACATAACCCTTTTACATTTTTACAGAGCTATCGACAACGGCACGTCAGTTCAACAGATGGTTGATGGTTTCGTTGATGAGTTTCAGGACGAGACAGGGGTGGTTGTGACGCCGGTAGCTGTTTACGATGCCGCCGGTAACTTCTACGAGAACGAAAGGACCGTGGGCGACATAACTTTAGACTTTGCGTATGAAACTGATACGTCAATTATAGCTGACGAGGGGGCCGCTACTGACGTATTCTTTAACCCAACCGGCACTAAGATGTACGTCATTGGGTCGCAATCCACAGGGATAGTTCAATACACTCTTGGTACACCTTGGGTTATAGGCTCCAAGTCTTTGGATGGGGAAGCTAACTCTATGGGTTACAGCAACCCAACCGGCATGGACTTCTTTTCAGATGGCCTAACAGTAACTATCTGCGACGCTAGCAATGTAAAGCAATTTACACTGGCGGTTGCCTGGGACATAACGAGCACTTTAACGGACTTAGGCTCTACTGCTTATACCGCTACTATTGCAGGGGTATGCTTTAGCGCTGATCAAACTAAAATGTACGTAACAACTAACTCTGTCTTGCGGCAGTACACCTTGACTGTGGCGGGAGACCCTTCAGGCGGCTCCACGTTAGACACATCGTTCTCTTATGTAGACCAAACGGTCTGCAGAGGGGCTAGGTTTTCCCCTGACGGGTTAACCCTTTTCATAACGGGACAAAATCCTGATACAGTAAACCAGTACTCCTTCGCTTCGGCGTGGGACCTAACATCGGCCAGTGTGCACCAAGCAGAAAAACCTGTAACCGACCAGGAAATTTATCACGAAGGGCTGTTCCTTAAACCTGATGGTACACGCCTGTATACCGTAGGCCCCTGGAACAGCAAAATTTACCAATACAGTCTGCCCGCGCCTTGGAAACTATCCGCTGTAGTAACCAGCAGTTACGGCGTGTCAGGGACCTTAGCTAACAACGTTACGTTCAACCCGGACGGGCTAATTATGTACTTTGTAAACCGCACATCAAAACGTGTGGACCAGTACAGTGTACCCACAGCCTACGACGTCTCTTCAGGAATAACGCTCACCGGCTCTTTTTCTCACAACGGTTACCAGACAGACCCCAGAGGTTTGGCCTTCAAGGCAGATGGCTCCATGCTTTATTTATTGGGCCGAGCAGGCGACACGTTGCAGCAGTTTGCCTTGGCTACCCCTTGGGACGTAACGTCTGGGGTTTCGTTCCAAGCCCTGTACGATTACACCGCAGTATCTGTAGATATGGCCGGGTTGATGTTTAAACCCGACGGCTCTGGGTTTTATTCCATAGACCAGAACTTAGGCCTAGTAAGGCAGTTCTCCCTAGCTACCCCGTGGCAAGTAGGTAACATTTTAGGCGCGGCCAAAAACACAGGAACGCTTTGTAGAGACGTGACTTTCAGCTCTGACGGCTCCAAAATGTACGTGTCGTCCACCGGCTCAGACATTATTACGCAGTACGACCTGCCCACCCCTTGGGACACAGTGACGGGAGTAACGAGTGACGGCACCTTCTCTGTTGCATCTAAGCAAACGCACCCTATAGGTATAACTTTCAGTGCTGACGGTTTAAGCCTGTATGTAGTTGGGCCGTCTCCCATATCCATAGTAAGCTATAAACTGACTGTGGCTTGGGATATAACCTCCGGCGCCTCCTTTGTCTCGGAGTACTCTTTAAGCGGTACACTAACAACTCCAGGCGGGATCGAGTTTAATACCACAGGGACCAAAGTTTATGTACTAGACTCATCCGAAAGCGACATAACCCAGCTAACTTTAGACCCTCCTTGGCAGACCGGTAACGGCGTGAAGGGGTCCACAAGTATAGTAACTAACCCAAGGGGCGTGGCTCTTAGCGCTGATGGGTTTAAGTTGTATGCTATAGATACAACCTCAGATGCAGTTACGCAATACACCCTAACTACTGCTTGGGATGTTACAGGCGGTAAATCAACGGACGGCACAAAAAGCGTGTCGGGACAGAACGGCCACCCAACAGACCTATTTTTTAGCTCCGACGGCACCAAAATGTATGTGTGCGGGCAGTCAGGCGTGGATGTAAACCAATACACTTTAACCACTGCTTGGGATGTTACGGGGACTGTTACACCCAACGGTTCATACGACCCTTCGGGGCAAGTAGCCGGGTTAAACTCTGTCAATCTCAGCTCCGACGGCACCAACATGTACTTAGCCGACGACGCCGGGGTGATAAGCCAGTACGCTATAACCACTGCTTGGGACATTACCGGAACGGTCACTTACAGCGGAGGGGAAAACGTTTCAGCGCAAGCCGGAGGCGTGTTGGGTTTGTTCTTCAGCTCCGACGGGTTCAGCATGTTTGTGGCCCGCACTTCAAACGTTCACAGGTACACCCTTACCACTGCTTGGGACGTTACAGGTGTTGTTACTTATGAGGGAGTCCTTTCCGTTAGCCTCCACCAGACAAACATATTTGGCATGTTCTTTAAATCTGATGGCTTAAGCATGTACCTTGCCGATTACACAGCAAACTATGTTAAGCAGTACGATTTGATGGTAGCTTGGGTGCCGGAACACCAACATACGGTAGACGGGGTTATGAGTGTAGCGGGTGGCGCGGAAGGCCTGAATATTAGCGCAGACGGCAGCCATGTTTACACGGCTACGACGGACACAGTGCATCACTACTCCCTAACCACCCCATGGGACGTAACAGGAGGCAACGCATACGAAGGCCTTTTTGATACAGACCCAGCAGGCGACGGCAACCTTTACGGGGTATTCCTTGCGCCTGACAACCTGACCCTGTATACCCAGCACGCCAGCGTAGTTAACACATTCGACCTAACAGTTGCACACGAGCCAGAAGCTGCACCGGTATTACAAGGTTCGTTAGACCTATCAGCGCAAATCGCTGTCCCTGCTAGTTTATTTATGAACGCATCCGGGACAAAAATGTACATAGGCGATGGGTCCCCAGAGGAGGTAAGCCAATACGAGCTTACTGTAGCCTGGGACGTGCTTTCCACAGTTAATTCTTTAGGAAGTCTTTTACTGGCACCGGTAACAGACAGTGAGGACGTTACGGGTGTGTTTTTAACCCCTGCGGAGGACGTTATGGTTGTTTGCTCCCTGTACAAGGTATTTTCTATGGACCTTGCCACACCATACTCGGGGGTTAGTATTAGCAGCGTACTGCAGACAGCCTTGAGCCAACCCGACGATGCACACGTAGTCTTGCTGCAAGAGGATATAGACCCCATAAGTTTGGACGAAGATTTAACTGTGAAGGTTAGTAGAGACGGCGGCTCCACTTTTACTTTGGGCGGCACCCTAGAGTTAGCTACGACATTAGCAGAAGGACCAAAAGTATTAACCGCAGATGTGGACTTATCCGCACAACCTGCGGGGACCTCTATGCAGTATCTGGTAGAGTCAACAATAAAGCGTATGAAGTTACATGGCATAAGCCTTCAGTGGAGATAGTTAAGTGAGCATCAAAAGAATAAGCACGAACAAACTAGCCAGAGACAAGACACTATCTATGCTGTCAGCTAGAATTAGTAGGCGCAAGTCTTTAGGTAAGCCCGCTGACCCTGCGGAAGCAGTTGAGCTGAAAAGAGTAAACGATGCCTAGTTTCGGGGGTGTATCGGAGTTACCGGTATCCTCGTCTTCAGCGGGTAACTCCCCCGCGTTCGGCTCTGTAATAGCTTATGTAGACAGTGAGATTTACGAGGTTGGGACTATAACCCACGGAATCACGAGCGATATTGTCTATGATATAGATCCCATCCCAGAGACTCCGCAGCTTATAACCAGTGAGATTTACGAGTTGTACCTCGTAGGTGTGACCATAGAGCAAGAGATTCCGCATTACTGGGACGTAGCGACCTTAGCCTTTATCACCAGTAATGTTTTCTCCACAGGGCAGCCAGTAGGCACCTCTGTGTCTAGCCGTATTTATGAGCTAGGGGTTGTGTCTGTGTCTGTGGATTCAGTTATTACTGAGCTGACTTACAACATACAGCTGGCAGTGGACAGCGTTATAGCAGAGACTGCCACTTTGTTGGCAACTATACAGTCTAACGTATACGGGGCCTCGGACGGTACGCAGACGGACCCAGCAGGGGGCTTAATCCCTGCTGGTTTACTATCCTATGGGCAAGCAACACCTGTACCTGGTACTCCTACTACCCAAACTAATTACTGGACAGCCCAAGTAATCTTAAAAGGGCTGGACGTATCAGTAAACCTCACAGGCACTGTCATGGTGGATAGCGAGGAAAATGCTGCCTCCGTGGCAGAGTTTACTCTGAAGCCGACAGCAGGCTTAGTGGACCTTACTCAGTGGGTAAGGGCGGAGGTGCTAATATATTACATACCCACAGATTACCTAGGCAACGAGCTGTCTAAGCACTTGTTGTTTAACGGGTTTGTGAATGTACCCACATACTCCCCACAAACCAGATTAACCACGTTCACCTGCACGGATGAGCTTCAGAAAGCTTTCGAGTCCAAAACTACTGCACAAATAGATAGCGTGGTGGGGGGTTTCTGGTCTAAGGAAGTCTTCAGCGAGGACACAGACAAATGGTCGTACGCTCAAGACAGGCTGTCCACTATACCCCACACTTTAGATTATGATAACAACCGTGTTTTAGTGAAGACTGCCTGGGCCGCCAAGGGTACGCCAGACTACACGCTAAATGAGGCTGTGGTTATAGACGGGTCTGTTACTGTCAGTCTAGCTAATAGCAGGAGTATAGTAAATACTATAGATATAGAGTCCACGTACCAGTACGACACTTTCAAAGAACTATCCCTGCGGTACTCCTGGTCCATGGCGCCCTCAGTTAAAGACGGCGCTGGAAACTACGGTATAAAGACAGCCACATTTACGCACGTTATAGAAGCAGTGCAATCAGCTGGGTGGGCCTTTAGCAGGATGCCCGTGTTTGTCCCTTGGCCGCCTACAGGCTACTACGCAGGTGTTGTGATAGCAAACGTAGACAGGGAGCAAGTGGTAGGGGCTTACTTCGTAGCCACCAAACGATACCGGCAGTACGTTAACGACACTATAGCCACTAAAATGTACTCCCCTAAAAGCGTAGCCTCCCTGGGGGAGTTAAAAAATACGGAAAGTTTTTCTCTGTCGGCTGAGTATTCAGAGCAGGCAGACGGCTTCGAGGGCGTGGTGGAGAGTACGGGGAGTTACGAGGCTGAGTTAAATACAGCTTTTGCCGATGATGTTGTGGACGGGGTTCCAATAAACCCAGCGTATGTTGGGGTTGTTGACGTGCCTTTCCAGTATAGCACCTACCCAGACGACGGGTATACAGAGCTAGTCAATGAGGGCGCTGATATCTTGTATGACCTGTCCGGTGCTTTAATAGCCAACACCAGGGACGACTTCGAGAGTGTGCAGGAGGTTTTACAGAACTTGTACAAGAACACCATAGTAGGCTCTCACAGAAGCAATAGTGTGTCTGTTACAATGTTGATGGAGCCTAACATAACCAGAGTAAATACTGTGAGGGTTGACACGTACGCTGTTAAAGCCACAGGTAAAGTTAGGCAAGTCACGCATACTTTAGACATAAACGCGGGCTCAGCCCTGACAATAGTGTCGCTAGCTGTGAGCAGAAGTACCGGCGTAGGTATACCAGACGTGGAGACTCCTTTAGATAAAACTACCGTTGACCCAGGAGTGATCAACCCTGCGGACGTAGAGTCTTACGGGTTAACCACAGGGACGAACTTCTTAGGCACATGGTTCCAGGCAAAGCAAGGGGGGACGCCGACCAACTACGGCATGAGGGCTTATTACAATAGTACGGAGTTTCTGGTAAACTTTCCTGCAATAGAGTCAGGGTCTGTGGACGAGGTTACAGCCGTGTCGGACAAAGAGTTTATCGTAAACGTTCCAGACGAAGAATTAACATTAAACGCATAATACAGGTAACAACATGGCTTTATCATTCAAATTGCATACAGACGCAGCCCTAACTATAGAGCAAGTAGGGAATTTAGTGGCAACACAAAACGCGGATGGCTCCACACCTGCTATAGAGTTCCAGCTTTGGCTTGGCTCTCTGGGCTCAGCAGGGGGCGACACTGTCGATAGAAAAATACAAGCGGACTCTGACCCAGGCGTGGATGCTATTGTGCTGTCCGTAGAGGACAATGACCCAGGCAATGGCCACGAAACCACTGAGATTAAGCTTGCCTTAACACAAGGCGGCCTAGCAGGAGCAGTCGCCGGAGACCCTTTAACTTTGCCTGTGACTATAAATTCTGGCAGTGTTAATGGCGTTGAGTTTTGGATTCAAGTAGACGATGCCACTGGGGCGGTAGGCACTGTAACTGAATTATCCGTAACTACCGTCGCGGTAAGAGAAACCGATATCTAATGGACGTACTGTTTGATAAAAACATAAAAACGGACTTAAATAAGCTAGAGAGACCTAACAAGGGTTCGGGTAACCAGGCCCCTGTTACACGCACGTCCCGGAGAACTGTGCAAGCCGTAACAGGCTCCAGCGACGGGGAGCGCTCTGCGGCAGGAAATGCCAACGCTAGCGGCCTGGAGTCGCCTTTAACCATGAAAGTAACTTTAACCAAAACGGTAAGCATAGACGTACCCTCCGGGGCCACAGCGATAGACGTGCAAGTGGTCCAAAAATACACACTAACAGATGCTTCCGGCGAGGAGTTTGAGGTTACTGTGGAGGACTACCCTTAATGGCTTTGTGGTTATCTCCTTTTGAGCACCTGGTAAGGGTACGTTCCGGGTTGTATCTGGAATCTGGGTTTTATGACCTAAGGTCTTCTGGAAAGTGTACGGCGGACGCGTATAAACCTGCCCTGTTGCAGTATGACTCAGAAACGGCTAGCTACGTTACAGGGGTTACTACACCTCTGCAAGGCTCTGTCACTCTAGTTAGAAAATTTTGGGAGGTTGACACCGCCTACCTCGTAGGCGCACGCATAACACCTTTCTCCGAGAGTGATTTGGCTGAGATATGGGAGTGCGTAGTAGGTGGAACATCCGGAAGCGCCAACCCAGTATGGGACTCCGCGACCCCTGGTAATATAACGACGGACGGCCCTGACGTACAATGGCAATACGACCCTGGTTTTGATGGTGGTTTAGTTGAAGAGCCTTTCACTGGGGAGGCTTTGGTTGAAGGAATGGATAGCGCGTCCGTAGGCTGCGAGACCCTTGCTACCGAGGTAACAGACCCCTGTGGAACCAACTGGGTTAGTCAGGTAGGCCCTGCTTATTGCCCTAATGTTTTCCCCAAAAAAGATGCGCAGTATAAGGTGCCGTCGTCAACCTACTCTGGGAAACTACGTTTATTCGTCCAAGCTCTTTACGGCTCTAAAAGGGACGATTACACAGTTTACGGAACGTCCTTGAAGGTGGGGGGTTCCGACAATGAACACCCCGTAAAAATCTTACAAAAAGGGTTTTCAGGCAGTGGCTGGATTTACACTACAGACAGCTACGACTACTTTTATTGCGAATGGGCAGGAGCCTCCGTCAACTTTTACGCCCTGGATATCTCCAAGGAAGCTGAAAGGTTCCGAGACACTCTTAAATTGCACACAAATACGGATTACGAGTTCGTTAAAAAAGTAGAAGCATTTATATTATCTACAGCGAACATACAGAAAGACCCAACACACATTGTGCCTGTAACAGGTGCAGCTGTCTTAGGCTCCCCCTTGGATTACGGGTGGCACACCAACTGGAAAGGCTCCGAGGCGTCTATAGTTACGTTTTACAAGGACCCCTTAAATCCGCAGTACCTCTCCACGCTGCACAAGCTCGATATAACGGAGAGTTGGGATGAGGTTGCCTATACATTCACCGTAAGCAATACTCCCACAGTAACTGACGCCCCTTGGTGGCCTTGGACAAATGGGTTGCATGTTTTCTATTACGATGAAGCAGAGCAATCCATGGTTCCGGTTGAATACCCCGCCCCTATATTTGGAGGGTACAACGGCACGTTCGACTCACCTTTATACTGTTATTACGCACATGACGAATTAACGGGCGACGACGAATTAATAATAGTTAATATTTTCATGGACGTACCAAACTACGCTCCTAATGAATTTTTTGACCTGGCTCACGGCGCTAGGTTTTCTTCTCCACAGAGGTTCCTGACCTATAAATCGGAGGTAGTTCACACGCAAGGCGGTAACGGTAGAAAGGGGTTTAAAGTTGGGGCTTCTGTAGTAGAAGTAACCCTAACGAGTAAAGACAAAAGTAGGGAGATTTCTTACTACCCTGCGAGCGGCCCGACCTATGTATTCGGTCTTAATGGGTGGTCTTCTCTAGCTTATGACGTAACGTCGTGGGCGGCGGCCAACGGCGTATCCATTGGGGAAACTAAGGACATATACGACCCTGAGTTTGATGCGGTATTCACTTGCCAATGGGGGTGGACTAGTAAGTTCCTATTCATGGGCAAAGAGGATCAGGGTAACATTGGTCAGCACGGAACTTCCGGTTCTTTGTTCTGTGAGGTCGTTCTTGGAGATTGTTCAAATGTGGTAACTGGTGAGACTACTGATAGTTTCGCAGATGAGGAGACCTTTCACACTATAGTGGAAACGCATGCTTCTAACTCTGGGCAGCTTATTGCGTTTGACGGAGATTTGTCATGGTATATACCTATTGCTTATTATGGGTATAAAAAACTAGAAGAGATAGCAGGCCCCCCGCCTGACCAAGCGATGGTTTACGACGCCTTCGCAAGTTTCCCCAATGCTACAGTTATTCTTGACGAGAGAATACCTGCGTTTTCAGATGCGTATACAACAGGCCTAAATACCCACGACAAAGGGGCTTTGAAAAATGTGGTTTCTAATGCTGATGCGGGGAACCCTGAATATTTCGCCCCCACGGTAAGTGATAAGCCAACCCACACCGTCGATACAGCAAGGCGCTCCATAGGCAACAAATATAAAGTAAACCATGATGCGTTCGATGACGACGGCGGGTTTCTAAACGACTCCTCAGTAGGTTGGACCTAAAGCTGAATCACATTGTCTGCCACATCGGAGGCAGTGTGAGACACTATAATAGCCTGCTCACAGTACTCACCTAGTACAGTCAAACAAGCAGTGGATACGTCAGGGTCCATGTCAGATGATATCTCA
>Ga0164313_10001686_pt1 | contig 19591 bp, 19 predicted proteins | sample GuaBasSedimGuay4_FD_113735 | JGI IMG/M metagenome (GOLD analysis project Ga0164313, IMG submission 113735) | Subseafloor sediment microbial communities from Guaymas Basin, Gulf of California, Mexico - Guay4, Core 4569-4, 0-3 cm | ecosystem: Environmental > Aquatic > Marine > Hydrothermal vents... | reverse complement strand
TTTCTTCATGGTGATCGGTTCGACCCTGGTGGTGCAGCCGGCCGCGCACATGCCTGTGTATGCCAAGCAGAACGGCGCCTTTCTGGCCATTGTCAACCTTTCCGAGACACCCTGCGACACCATAAGTGATGTGTTGATCCAGGAAAAGGCCGGTGATGTTCTCCAGGCAATTTACCGGAAGGTCTGTGAGCTACACGGTAAAGGCTGAAATGTGATGTGGCGTTTCAGATAGTTGAAACGTTCACCTCTTGCCATAGTTTGCAATCAGAATGCCTGGAACAATGAGCAGCACGCTGTAAAGGTGGAAGATGCCGATATTTTCTCCTAAAAAAAAATGTGGGCCAGAACCCCGCTGAAAAGGGGCAGCGTATAGTAAACCATACCTGCCTTTGAGGGTCCCACCATTACAATGGCCTTGTTCCACAACACAAAGGCCGCAAGGGATGCAAATATGCCCACATAGAGAATAGAACCAACAATCTTTTGGTCAAACCCGATAAAAGGGGCTTTTACCGATTCCCAGATAAAAAAGGGCAATAGAAAAGCGAGCCCCAGGATGAAAGTGCTCAGCTGGAACGCCCAGCAAAGCGGTCATGGACAGGTAGGGCAGGTGCGCCATGAGGCAATCCCATTCGCGGAGAAGGGGTTTCAGGGCGAATGGTAAGAAAACGATCACGGCAACCACCCATCGGTAAAAAGCGAGGCTGACGGGTGGAATAGTTTCACTCAGGCCGCGTGCAATTATAAAATTGCCGGACCAGAGGGCTGTTGCACTGATGGCAAAAAGGTAGCCCGTAAGTCTGTAGCGATTCTGTCTTCGAATTAGCAAATTTAAATTCCCGGCCTTTGCCAGCCAAATACACGGGGGAACCGCACTTTATTCCAGTATTAAAAAACCTGGCTCTTTGGGCCAGGTCAGAGCGCTTAGGCTCTGTCGAAAAATTGACCCGAAGTTTTGAGTGAACTAAAGTGATAAGTGAACTAAAGTTGCTGAATCGCTTCGCTCTGTCGTTTATAAAAAAAGATAGAATTCCACAATTTTAGACACTTTAGGTCATTTTAGTCACTTTGTGTTATGAAGCAATAATCGCTTTTAGGGATAAACCAGCGCCGGGCCCTCTGGACCCGGGTATCTAACCCACCGGTTCAGGTAGTTATTGCTTTTCCGGACCAAATGAACGGACAAAAAGATCATTCAGCGCCTGTTGCCCGTCATCGGAAAGAAAGCGCGTGCCGGTACCAGCAAACGTCTCGGTGTCAATCACAGGGGTGCTCTCGATCCATTGGTTGTTTTCCCAGGCGAACCAGCCTTTTCGCTCCTGGTCGTACACACTCAGGGGACGATTGAACAATTTCGCCAGCTCGACGCCCCAACCGGTACCCCCTTTGACGGTGTTGTCCGCCTGTATCCAACCCACCGCGATGACGTGGTAACCTTTGTTGACCATGTGAAAAAGAGACTGGATAACACTGCGGATCTTGTCCGTCCGTGAGTAAGTGCGATTCATCCGCTGGGAAACGATTTCCATGCTGACATCGCCCTTGCGCAACTCTTCCCGGTCCAGCAGCCGGATGCCTCTGGTCCGCTCGGGATTGTGCCCCTCGAATGATATGTTCACCTCTTGCAAGTTCCAGGCTTCGGCAAGCCTGCCGAATTCTGCCTCAGCACCCTTGTGGCCGCCGCTGTACAATGTAATCTTCGAATTGTCTGTCATTTTTTTCTCCTGAAATTTAAATTTGAGTCTAATTGAATGGATCCCCACGTGTACACCCGTAGTCCCATTAAAATACCCGGCTTCGCCTTCGGCTACGCCGTGGTTTTCCGCCTTATAATTGGGGTGACATCACGCCGTAGCTATTCATTCATCGATCTTTTTTTGCATTCATCCACAGGCATGCCCGCGGTCTTCTGCGAAGGCGGATAAAAAAAACACCCCGCCACAGTTCGACAGGGTGAACGGTTAAAATAACTCAGCATTTCCATATTGCAAGCCAACCATTGCATTTTTCCCTTTTAACTCAACTTTCGGTTTTCGTCTTGTGCATCAATATCACATCTTGGGCAACAAAGTCGAGGCTGGCATGGTATCGCCGGGCAATATATGCGAAGGTGTCCCGGCTGTAAAAACAGATATGGGTCAGGTCACGGATATAGTGCCATTGACTAAATGTTTCCTGGTCGATCACCAGCTTGGTCATGATGCCCAGCCATCCGCCTGGCCTCAGCATCCTGAACAAAGAAGAAAATTCCATGCCGGGATCCCGCAGATGTTCAATGACCTCGGTGGCACAGATGAAATCATATGTTTTAGACAATACTGCAGGTTCGCTGTAATAAAAAGGATCGTAGCGGTCCACACGAAGGCCGTGTTCTGCCAGCATGGCAGGCAGGGCCGGACCCGGTCCGCAGCCGAAGTCCAGACCTGTTTGCCCTGTTTCCAGCTTTTCCAGCAGGGGCGTGCTCAACCGGGAGAGAAAACGGCGATAACCCGGGTCCTCGGCGCTGTTTTCATGCAGATCATAGACTGTCTTTTCTGCTGTGATGCTGAGCCAGTATGTCCGAGGGACAAAAACCAGCTCACAGCCGGAACAGCGTCGGTAGGACCTGAATCTGTCCACGCAAAACGTGTACGAATCCGCAATGCCGCACAAGGGGCACGGGTACTCCCGGCCAGGTACTTTCATCTGTTCAGCCTGAAAGCCATGTACTTAATAGCCTCCCCGCGCGACCGTGCGGCAGATTCGTAGGCAGAAACCACTTCACTGGCATCCAGTGAACCAGAACCGTCCGCATGGATGTTGTCCGACACGTCGATGATACGCCCGCCCCACCTTTCAACAGATTCCCGGGTGTAGTCGTAAAAGAGGTTGTTGTCTGTTTTCAAGTGCACGGTCGCCCCCGGCACGAGCAGATGTGCATACGCTTCCAGAAACGGCGTGGCTGTCAACCTGAATTTGACGGTCTGCGTTTTGGGATACGGGTCGGGAAAGGTCAGCCAGATCTCGTGTATCGAGTGTTCCCCAAAAAATTCCCGCAGGCGTTCGATCCGCGTATGTAAAAATAAGACATTCCCATGGCCCCGGGTCATGGCTTTTTCTGCGCCCACACATATGCGATGGCTCTTGCCGTCTACCCCCACGTAAAGCCGGCCCGGGTTGGCAGCTGCAAAGGCCAGCGTGTGCTCCCCCTTGCCACAGCCAAGTTCAAGGACTCTTTCCATACCTGTAAAACGCTCCGCATCCCAGGGGTATGAACCGGGCGGCGGTGAAACACCGAACCCGGCAAAGGTGACGTTGGGCAGTTGTCTGACACGGCTATACTTTTTGAGTTTATTTTTAGGCACGGTACTTCATTCCCCGGCAGCTACCTTTTCCGGCCGCGATGCGAATTGGGTCCGCTCTCTTGAGGTAAGCATTGTGCACCAAAACCAATGGGCAGGATATTTTTATCCTCTGACGCGACCCACACAAAACGTGACATTGATTTTCCGCCCTTGTAGGCGGGAACCCGGAAGCGGCGTACATGGAAACCGCAACGCAGCAGGCGTTGTTCGAATTTTCTGCTCGGCTCGGCCGACCAGACAGCCAGGCACCCCGATGTGCGTAATGCGCGGCTACAGGCCCGAATTCCCTCGCGGCCGTACAGGTGGCGATTCGATGAAGTGGTCAGGGCATCCGGGCCATTATCGATATCCAGTAAAATCGCATCAAACCTTTCCCTGGAACAAGAGACTAGCTCGACAACATCGCCCTTTTTAAGTTCTACACGTTCATCCCCCAGCGGCTGCCCATTGAGTTTCCCGAAATACGCACGATTCCATTCGATCACGGTATCCAAAAGTTCACCCACCACCACGTGGGCGTCAGGACTGAGCACATCCAGAGTCTGGCGCAGGGTGTAGCCCATTCCCAGGCCACCGATGAGGACATGGGGTGTCTTTTGATCAGCCAGATGAGCGCAGCCAAACTGCGCCAGCAGCAGTTCCGACTCGTGCTGGCGGCTTTGCATCAGGTCCTGGCCGTTGATCTCGATCATATAATCCCGGCCACGCTGAAAAAGCACCATCTCGTCTCCATCCGGCGTCCGGGCGGTCGCTATTTTCACTCTCGGGTTCATGACGGCATCCTTTCCCTATCTTCTGCGCCCGGGTTTGCCCTTTTGCGTAGATTGCGGGAAGCGTGAGCCTGACCGGGTCGGCTTTTTGGGGGCCTTAGCGTTTCTTCTGACGGACTGGGATTTAGAACGTTGTTTTAAAGCATTTCGCTTGACGACCATTTCCTTTATGGCCTTGTCTGCCTTTTTTTCGCTTAAAACACTGTTGGGGCGATAGAGAACATAATCCGGAACGTCGCTCTCTTCGGTATAGCCTTCAACCATCTTCACCGGAATTTTCTGCCCAAGCAATTTTTCAATGGCCCGGAGATAGGGCTTTTCATCCTGGCTGACCAGCGAAACGGCCAGACCACTTTCCCCTGCGCGGCCGGTACGGCCGATTCGATGAACATAATCTTCGGGGATGGCGGGCACATCATAGTTGATCACACAGGGCAGGTTGCTGATGTCCAGCCCCCTTGCGGCCACATCAGTGGCCACCAGGATACGGATCTCACCGTTCTTGAACGCCTTCAGGGTACGTGTCCGAAAAGACTGGCTTTTATTGCCATGCATCGCCGCGGCACCGATCCCGTGTGCGGCAAGTTTTTCCGTGAGTTTGTTGGCCCCATGCTTCGTACGGACAAAAACCAGTACCCGGCTCAAGTTCCCCCGCGTAATCAGGTGGATGAGAAGGGCACGCTTGTTGGATCGATCTACCAGGTGAACCTTCTGGACAACCGATTCCGCCGCCGTATTCTCGGGCGTCACCTCGATAAATTCCGGATCCTGCAACATTTTTGCGGCAAGGTCCCGGATCTGAGGGGTATAGGTGGCTGAAAACAGCATGGTTCTGCGCTCAGTTGGGACGAGATCCAGGATCTTGGAAATCTCCGGGCTGAACCCCAGGTCCAGCATCCTGTCCGCCTCGTCGAAAACCAGAAACTCTACGCGGGAGAGATCCAGATGCCTTCGGCCGGCAAGATCCAGCAGCCGGCCCGGCGTAGCCACCAGGATATCGATACCGCGCTTCAATCGGGTGATTTGCGGATGGATGCCAACCCCGCCGTAAACCACGGTGCATCGCATGGCGACCGTCCTGGCATAGGCCTTGATGCTCTCCCCCACCTGAAGCGCCAGTTCCCGCGTGGGCGTGAGGACAAGGGCGCGGAGATGTCGCTTTTTACCACGTTGCCAACTCAGAATTTCCACCAGGGGGAGTGCGAACGCATCTGTTTTTCCCGTTCCGGTCTGAGCACGGGCAAGAATGTCACGCCCGCCGAGCATAACGGGAATGGCCTTGATCTGGATGGGCGTAGGGGTCGTGTAACCCCTGGCCTCAACGGCGTTAAGCAGTTCGATGCAAAGACCGAGGTTGTCAAACAACATATTGAATTCCCGCTGGATTTCCAAAAAAAAATAGACTTATGTGAGGCTCACTTTAAATATTGAACATGTGCTGATACCGTGCGCAATCAATTGGCCCTTCGCATCTTTAAGGTGGCCTTCGATTGTTGCCAGGCGCTTCCCCTTATGGACGGGCCTCGCCTCACATCGCAGAAGGCCGGTTTTTATCGTCACGGGCCGGATGAAATTCACTTTGATTTCCACGGTTGAACAGGTCATACCCTGCGGCAACGTTGAAAGAACGGATGCGGTCATGGTGGTGTCAAGCAGGGTTGTCAGTATGCCGCCGTGTACGGTTGCAAAAGGGTTATAATGGTACTCCGCAGGGTTGAGCTCGAATGCGGCATAACCATTCTCCACCGCAAATATTTTATACCCGACAAGCATTGCTATCGGGGGCGGACTGATGTTTCCATCTTTGACAGCCCTCAAATAATCCAACCCGGAAATGGCAGCTGCCGCATCTCTCCTGTTAACCTTGGGGTCGCCCCAGGCTATGGTTTTTTCTCTTTGCATTTTATAAAATCTCCCATCAGCAACCTGTTTTTTGAAGACTTTTTCATATATGCAAGTATGCCGTTTTCACGCTAAAGTGCCCCCACGTTTTGCAGACGCACAGCCTGCGGATTATTCAAATCAGCTGACGCAGATGCCGAATGCGGGCAATATGTCGTGGATGATATCGAAACGGTGCGCCTGCAGCGCATCGTGAAACATCTTCCAGTCGCTGGCCAGAAACGATTCCTTGTACTCGAAAGGCTCGCCTTGGGGATCGTCCACCCATTCCATTGTTCCCAGGGCCTTGTGCTTCCAGGAATACCTGCCCTTGGGCACATAAGACAGTTTAGCCGGGCCGAAGCTGAAATAGCCGGCAGCTATCTTTTTCAGCCATGCAGTATGCCGTTTTTCCCCGTCCTCGTTTTTAAACCCTTTTAAAAGCGTACCGATCTTCTGCTTGTCCGCAGGCGGCAGCCCGTCTGCCGGGGCATCCGGGTCATCGCGCAGCCAGCGCTGCATGGCCCTGCACATGCTGTCGGCCGCCGCCACAAAATCCTTCGGGTTGCTTCGGACAACGGTCTGCCCCATGCCGTTTTTATAGCTCCAATCCACATAGGGGCGGTCCGGATAGGACAACACGGCCCCGTGGCCCAGCGGGAAGGCCCTGCTCAGAAAGTAGTTGGCCAGCCTGGCCAGGAGCCGGTCATCATCTTTCCTGTTCTGGCTTCTGATATCACCCGCCTTGTTGATTTTGTGGTTAACACCGGCAAACCCCTGATGGGCCCAGGTGTCGGCGTAAACGTGCAGGGTGATCCCAAGGCGATGCAAACCATAAGGCTTGTGCTTGTCGGCCATACAGGCCTTCAGCATATCCCGGGCCACATTGCTGTCGGGCCTGCAGACCAGGCGTTTGTAAAAGCGGCCCCGGGGTGCTTGCCCTGCCGGCAGGCCGCCGTTGCCCGGCAGAAAGTGAAACGGCAGCCACACCCGCCGGTTATTCAAGGCATTGGAGTTGCGGTAATCCAGCATGCGATGGGCCGAACTGATGCGGCTGTACATGGCACCGTTTTCAAAGCGGATAACCCCGTCGTTGGTGGCATCGTCCACATACTGGGCGGCGTAGGCAACCTTGGAGGCCTTGGTGTGTGGCAAGCCCGCCAGACGTGCAACCACATACGTTACGGTGTGATGGAAATCAATCTGCATTCAGAGCTCCTTCCCGCCCGCATGGATTAGTCTCTTTTTTCAAAGGGGCAAAACCCCGGGCGCGGCCCCACCAGCGGATGGTTCCGGCAGGTGTCCGGTCGATTTTCATAAATCCGGCATTGTCGATCCGTGCCTTCGAGATACAGGCAATCGCCATTGGCAAAACGCGCCAGTGTAAAAACCTGGTTCTTGGTGGAGTAACGTTCCACCACCCCATCCTTTTTCAGTTTTTTAACCAGCATTTTCACCGGCTCCCCGGCTTCGAATTCCGAAATCGCGCCCATGCGAACCAAATCCCGCAGCTTCACCTCCACGGGCATGGTGCAGCACAACGCCTTGCACACTTTACATTTCTGTTGTTTGTACGGCGTCCACGTGGAAAGATCATCGACATCGATCCTGGCCGGCCTTTTCTTTTGCATAGCTTACCGTGTTCAACCCACACAATGAATTTTGTTTTCTCAAAGGCTGGAAAAGCTTTTGCCCCGACAATCAGACGCGGCTGTTTGTCAGAAACGCCGAGCATTTTCCAATGCCAGCAAAACATTGCGTTGAAAAATGTCAAAAGGGTAGCCGGTATTCAGCAGGTCAAACCGACATCTGAAAGTTTTTTCCGAAATCTCCGCAAGATCCGGCAGATAAAAGGTTTTTTTCCAATCCGCGGCTTGCGTCTGAAAAGAAACAATCGTTTGGGTGGATAGAGGCCGCTCAATGTGTTTTTTATTCCAGGGGCAGGCGTCCTGGCAGATCTCACAATCACCGATGCGATTTTCCATGACCGCCTGAACGTCATCTGGCAATTTTTCAAGTGCCAGGCGGTTGGACATGCACTTTTTTTTGTCCAGCACATAAGGGGTTTCCAAAGCCCCCAACGGACAAGCCTGTTGGCATTTGTCGCAGTCGCGGCACCTGTTGGGTTCCTCTTTTGTATTGTGCTGGAGTTCCGCATCGGTGATGATACCGCCCAGGGCCAGAAAGGTGCCATATTGTTTTGAGATCAACAGCGAATGCTTGCCCTGCCAACCCAGGCCCGCCCTGACAGCCGCCAGTTTCAAGGGCAGAATGGAGCCTTCATCGGTTGTGCCGTCACAGAGAATGGCCTGAAAGCCTTGATTGGTTAAAACCTTAACCAGGGGTTCAAGAGGTTTGACCATATCCAGAAAATATCCAGACAGATACAAGCGGCTCGTGCGGCCGTACCAAGGATCACGCCAGATCGGCAGGGTTATGCCACCGATGTAAACCCCGGCCACAATAATGGTCCTGGCCTCGGGCAGGGACAGTTTGGGATCTCTTCTGATGGAGTGACCCAACCGGTAGCCTTTGAACGCGGACGCATCCGCAAACCCCAGGACGTCCAGGCCCGATTCTTCGGCATGGTTTTTCAATCTTTCCGTCAACACGCCTTGCTGCATTTATTTCCTCCAGTGGAAAAAGGCTAATATTCATCTCCCAGAGGCCGCAGCGTCCTGGAAGGGGCCTATGATTGTATGGTGGTCGGTCGTTTTACAACTGTCAGCAACATTTTAAAGCGTTGAACCGCGGTCACGGAATGAGGTACATCTGCCGGCATCACCACCACCTGGCCTGCCTTGGCGGTCATTTCCTTGCCGTCAATGTTCACCACGGCCTCGCCATCCAGGACGTGCACCATCGCATCGCCGGGAGCCGTGTGCGTGCTGACCCCTTCCCCGGCATCAAAGGCAAACAGGGTCAGGCTAAGGGTCGGGTTTTGAGCAAGCGTCCTGCTGACAACACGGCCTCCCGCATAATCCACCAGGTCCACGAGATTGTGGGTTTCTGAAAAATCGATATTTTTTATCAAAACAGACGGTTCCATGTTTCCTCCTATTTCTCAAGATAGTCATCATCATTAATCATACACATTAGAAACATGCATCCGCTCGGTTGATATTTAAGACCCCTTGTTTGGGGAGAGGAATACAATCTTCAATTTCGGCTCACTGTTTCTAATGAATTACCTTGTAATGCGCATATATCATGTTCTCACCCATACGGCTGACCTTGATGAGTGCAAGGTCCATGGAAACATCCCCAGCCAGGAGTGGCATGCCCGACCCGAAAATGACCGGCGAATACGTCAGGATGATTTCATCGATCAACCCCTGTTTTGCAAACAGGGCGTTGATGGTGGCTCCTCCAGACACCACCACATGCTCGTATCCTTCCTGTTCCAATGATTTCAATAAATTATCTGGAGACAGGTCCGTAAAGACAACATTTTCCCAGGGTGCCACCCGGTCCTTCTGCCGGGTGAGGATGACCACTTTGCGGCCGGGCAAGGGCCGGTCCAGCGTTTCAAACGTTTTGGACCCCATGATCACAACCCCGGCCTTCTGGGTAAAGGATTTGAACAGTTTTTTATCCTCAGCGGCCGTCCAGTCCGTCAGGTGGGTGTCATCCCTGCCGATCAGGCCGTCTGCTGTCAGTGCCATCAATAGTGTTACTTTCATTTCCGATTCTGCCCCGCAATATGTAAGGTTATACCCATTCACGGAAACACTGGTATCAAATTAATGATCCAAAAATACAGGAAAGCATTCCGGGTGCGCGAAAACATTGATTTTTACTCTGAGGAAGATTTTATCGTCGCTGAAAGAAAATTTCTGAAATACGCCCTGTTGCAGGGGGAGTCGGCAACAGGGTCCGGACGTCTCATCAAGCTTTCTTAAACCGCAAAAGGCTGGTTGTCAGGATCTTTCGGAGAGCTCCTTATTAAGTCGCTCCACCTCTTCCCGACACTTGAGGAGCTCGGTTGTGGTTTCCCTTAGACGATTGGCCAGGATTTCAGCAAAACTCCGGAAGATGACGTACTTGAAGTCCGAGCGCTTTTCTTTGGGCATCTGGTCGATGACGGAAATGTCGGTTGCCAGGCAGACAGTCTTGTCAATGGCCTCTACCGAAGCGGAGCGAACCGTCCCGCCGATGATGCCCATTTCTCCAAAGACATCCCCGATGCGCCGCAAGGTGACCAGCTCTTTGCCGTTTTTTACAATCTTGGCCTTGCCCGACACCAGATAGAATATCCAGTTGTCATAGGCGCCCTCCCTGAGGATCAGTTCACCGGGCTCAAACTGCATTAATTTAGCCATCTGCAGCAGTTCTTGAAGATCTGAATCGCTGAAGGCCTCCAGAACGGGAATCTGCTTAAGCTTGTCGATAAGCTCCTCGTTATCTTTAAAAAAGTCTTTGCTCACCTTTTTTGCTCCGTTTTATTGAGGACCGTTGAGAATGCTTCAGCGCGCCGAAAACGAACCGGACGACACCCGACTGTAACCACAGAACCGGCAGGTTGTCAACGCGATCAATCTTCCTGCAGTTCCTTTATGTTGGCATACTCGTTCAGCGCTTCAGGATTGGCCAGGGCATCCTTGTTGGAAACTTCCTGGTTTTGAATAACCTTCTTTACGGCGATCTCCACCTTTTTCATGTTCAGGGTGTAAGGTACGTCGGATACAGCAACGATTTTGGCCGGCACATGCCGGGGGGAGGCATTGACACGGATCGTCTGCCTGATGTTGGCTTTCAGCGTTTCATCCAGGGAAAAACCCTCGGCCATCTTGACGAACAGGATGACCCGCACGTCATTCTTCCAGTTCTGCCCCACCACCACGCTGTCGTCCACTTCTTCGATCTGGTCGATCTGGCGGTAAATCTCTGCCGTGCCGATACGCACGCCGCCGGGATTCAGGGTCGCATCCGACCTACCGAACATAACCACTCCGCCCCTTTCGGTGACGACGATGTAATCCCCGTGCCGCCAGATACCCGGATAGACATCAAAATATGCGCTGTTGTATTTTTTGAACTCCGGGTCGTTCCAGAAATAGACCGGCATGGAGGGAAACGGCGCCGTACAGACCAGTTCGGCCTGTTCGTTGATCACGGCCTTGCCGGTCCCGTCCCAGGCCTGAACGTTCATTGCCAGACCCCGGCACTGCAATTCACCGGCATAAACCGGGCCCATGGGGTTGCCCAGGGCAAAGCAGCCGTTCAGATCTGTCCCGCCGGCGATGCTGGCCAGCTGGAGGTCGGATTTAACCGCCTCATAAATGAACTCGAAGCCCTCGATGGACAGGGGGGATCCCGTGGAGAGCACCGCCCGCAACTTGGAGAGGTCGTACTGTTCTTTTGGTTCCAGGCCCGAGGCCTGGAGGGCAGCGATGTATCCCGCGCTGGTCCCGAACACCGTGATGCCCTCGTCCTGGGTCATCTCCCACAAAACCCCCGGGGATGGATGGAAGGGGTTGCCGTCGTACAGCACCAGTGTAGCCCCCACACCCAGCGAGCTCACCAGCCAGTTCCACATCATCCATCCGCAGGTGGTGAAGTAGAAGATGGTGTCCTCGCGTTTCAGGTCCGTGTGCAGCATGAGCTCCTTGAGGTGGTGAATCAGGATGCCCCCCGTGCTCTGCACCATGCATTTGGGCAGGCCGGTGGTGCCGGAGGAGTACATGATGTACAGGGGGTGATCAAAGGGAAGCTGTTCGAACTCGATGTCGAGGCCCGCGTCCCCGGAACGGAAATCAGCGTACATGACCGCATTGGGTACGGTGCTGATGTCGGGAGACGCCTCGGCGTAGGGCACCACCACGAGTTTTTCAATGGAAGGCAGCTGTTTTAAAATATCGGCGATGCGGCCCAGGGAATCGACGCGTTTGCCCTTGAAAAAATAGCCGTCGGCCGTGAACAGCACCTTGGGTTTTATCTGGCCAAAACGGTCGAGCACACCCTTGATCCCAAAATCAGGGGAGCAGGAAGACCAGGCCGCCCCCATGCTGGTGGCGGCCAGCATGGCCACGATGGACTCGGGCATGTTGGGCATGAACCCCACCACCCGGTCCCCCACGGATACTCCCATTGCTTTCAGGGATTTGGCCACCCGGGCCACCTCGTCATAAAGCTCGGCATAGGTGAGTGTTTTGCGCACCTGGCTCTCACCGTTGAATACCAGCGCCTGGCGGTCGTCGCGATAGCGCAGGAGATTTTCGGCAAAATTAAGTCTGGCACCGGAAAACCATTTGGCGCCCGGCATCTTTTTCGGGTCGTCCAGCACCTGTTCATAGGGTTGGGACGCAATGATATCCGCGTACGTCCACATGGCCGCCCAGAATTCCGGGATGTTGCTGGTGGACCATTCGTACAGTGCGGTGTATTCGGAAAAATCAGTGCCGTACTGCTCGTTGATGCCGGTCATGAATGCATAAAGGTTGGAAGATTTGATCTTCTGCTCCGAGGGTTGCCATAACAACTTTGCCATAACCATATCTCCTCTGTTATTTTTCTTGTGCGAAAAGATGTCTATTACCAGTAAACCTCGATTTTTTCAACAAGGCTTGACATCTTATATAGGGGTTGCAAGATTATGACATAATAAATTCGTGTTCCATGATTTTATGAAACGCGACTGTGTCGCTACTATATGAAAGGACTGCCCGTGGATCGTTTGAGAGTCTGACTTTTCCGACTAAACCACAGGCAACAGACAACATGCATTACGAAGGAATGATCATCCGGCCCCCCAGTGAAGCCAACAGCATCCTGCTGCAGGTGACGGTGGGCTGTTCCCACAACAAATGCACCTTCTGCGGTACCTACATAGGGGAACGGTTCAAAATCAAATCTGACGCGATCATCATGGAGGACATCGCCTTTGCCAGGGTATACTGCCGCCGGCAACGACGGGTATTTCTGTGTGATGGCGACGCCCTGATCGTTCCCCAGAAACGGCTGCTGAAAATCCTCAAAGCCATCCGGGAACAACTGCCCTGGGTAACCCGGGTGGGTGTCTATGCCAACACCAAAAGCATCCAGATGAAAACCCCGGAAGAGTTGGGGGATCTCAGGGAGCACGGACTGGGTATCGCCTACATGGGATTGGAAACCGGCGACGATGTCACCTTGAAAGCCGTCAGCAAAGGCGCCACCGCCCAAAAGATGATCCAGATGGGAAAAAAAATTCGGGCCGCAGGCATCAGACTCTCCATCACGGTTCTGCTAGGCCTGGCCGGCCGGGAGCGCTCGGACGTGCATGCCCGTGAGACCGGAAATGTGCTGACGGCTATCGACCCGGAATTTGTGGGCGCCCTGAGCCTGATGCTGGTTCCGGGAACTCCCCTGGGCGATGATTACGAAGCCGGCCGGTTCGAATTGTTGAATGCGGATGAAATGCTGAAGGAACTGCGCGGCATGCTTGAAAACACCCATCTGACACGGGGCCTTTTTCATGCCAACCATGCGTCCAACTACCTCCCCATCAAAGCCAGAATGCCCCGGGACAAGGAAAAGACCCTGGCACTTATCAACCAGGCCCTGGCAGGTGACATCTCCTTGAAACCCGAGTGGATGCGGGCGCTATAAAAGAATTGAGTGTATTGAACATACGAAATATCGGGACACATAAAAGCACGTCAATGAAAATGAAGGAAGGAGATCAGCCCATGACCAACCAGACTGCGGACACCACCGGTAATATTGACGAACGTTGCATTAATACCATACGGACGCTCTCCATCGACGGCGTACAGAAAGCCAACTCAGGGCATCCGGGTGCACCCATGGGCCTGGCCCCGGCGGCTTATGTGTTGTGGACGCGTGCCATGCAGCACAATCCGGAAAATCCGGACTGGTTCAATCGTGACCGTTTCGTGCTCTCCGGCGGGCACGCATCCATGTTGATATACAGCATGCTGCACCTCACCGGATATGACCTTTCCCTGGATGACCTCAAGAACTTCCGCCAGGCGGGCAGCAAAACCCCGGGCCACCCCGAGTACGGCCACACCCCCGGGGTGGAAACCACCACCGGGCCGCTGGGCCAGGGCTTTGCCAATGCCGTGGGCATGGCCATGGCCGAGAGGCATCTGGCTGCTGTTTACAACAAACCCGACTGTGAGGTCATCGACCACTACACCTATGTGATGTGCGGCGATGGCGACATGATGGAAGGTATCACCGCGGAAGCGGCTTCCCTGGCCGGGCATTTGGCCCTTTCACGGCTGACCTGCATTTACGACGACAACCAGATATCCATCGAAGGTTCCACGGACATTGCCTTTACCGAGGATGTGGGACAGCGGTTCAGCGCCTATAAATGGCACGTGGTGAAGGTGGCGGACGGCAACGATCCCGAAGCCATTCACAAAGCTCTCAATGCTGCCCGGGCAGAAAAGGAGCGGCCCACCCTGATCATGCTGCGCACCCAGATCGCTTACGGCAGCCCGAACAAGCAGGGAACCGCCGACGCCCACGGCGCCCCTCTGGGCGAAGAGGAAATCCGGCTTACCAAAAAATATCTCGGGATGCCGGACAAGCCCTTCTACATTCCGGAGGAAGCCCTTGCACACATGCGCGCTTGTATCGAGGCCGGCAAATCCGCTGAGGCAGAGTGGGTGTCGCGCCTGTCCGCCTTCGAAGAAAAATATCCTGAGGAAGCCGAGCGCCTTAAGGGAGCCATCAACCGCGCCTTGCCCCAGGGATGGGATGCGGACCTGGACGACCTGCGCCGCATCGAAGGGCCGGTGGCTACACGGGCCGCTTCGGGAAAAGTGCTCAATGCCATTGCCGCGAATGTGAGCGCATTGATCGGCGGCTCCGCCGACCTGGCGCCTTCCAACAAAACCTACATCGATGCCTCCCATGATTTCCAGAAAGGCGCCTATGACGGCCGCAACATCCACTTTGGTGTCCGCGAGCACGCCATGGGGTCGATCATGTCGGGCATGGTGCTCCACAAGGGCGTTCGTTCCTACGGGGGCACCTTTTTCGTATTTACGGACTACCTGCGCCCTGCCATCAGGCTGGCCTGCCTGATGAAGCTGCCGGTCATCTATGTATTCACCCATGACAGTATTGCCGTGGGCGAAGATGGACCGACCCACCAGCCCGTCGAACACCTGGCTGCGCTGCGCTCCATCCCCGGTATGACCGTCATCCGCCCGGCGGACATGTCGGAAACCGTCGAAGCCTGGCGGCTGGCCATGCAGATGGAAACACCGGTGGCCCTTATTTTGAGCCGACAGAAGCTGCCTGTTTTAAAGGAAGGAACACACGGAAACCCTGCTGATCTGGCCCAGGGCGCCTATATAGTGGCCGATACCGACGGCATACCGGATATGGTGTTGATCGCCACCGGGGCCGAGGTCCACATCACCCTCGAGGCCGCCGAGAAGCTCAAGTCCGAGGGCGTTGCCGCAAGGGTTGTCAGCATGCCCAGCTGGGAGCTGTTCGAAGCAGCTCCCCGGGAATACAGGGACCGGATCCTGCCGTCCGGCATCACGGCCCGTATTGCCGTGGAAGCCGGTTCGGACATGGGGTGGCAGCGCTACACCGGCCAGAACGGCCTGACTATCACCATGACCGGATACGGGGCCTCGGCCCCGGGCGGCACCAACATGGAGCAGAACGGTTTCACCGTGGACAACATTGTGAAAACCGCTCTGAAAGTGACTAAAGTGAGCTAAAATGAACTAAAGTGACTAAAGTTAAGGTATTCTACCGTTTCTATAAAGGGCAGAGCGAAGCGATACATCAACCTTAGATCACTTACAACTTTGGGTCACTTGTTCGGCCAAGCCAAATCTTTCTGACCTGATCCAAAAAATGCAGAAGTTTACACCCCATAGAGGAGCAACTACATGATAGATTACCAGATTTTGATGACCACCTTCGGCATGGTATTCCTGGCTGAACTGGGCGACAAGACACAGCTGGCCACTTTTTGCCTGGCGGCCGACTGCGACCCCAAACTCTCGGTCTTCATCGGCGCCGCATTGGCGCTTCTGCTGAGCACGGTGATTGCCGTGATTTTCGGCTCCGTGTTGAGCAAATACCTTCCCGAACACTATGTCAAAATTGCCGCAGGCATCTTTTTCGTGGTCGTGGGCATCTGGATGCTGGCCAACGCAGCCAAGGCCGTTGCCGCATGAAAGAATTCTTCAAGGTAACCGACCTGGATGACGCCCTCGCGTTGAGATATAGTTTCAACCGCATGGGCAAAGAAACGATCCCCGTGCAAGCCGCCACCGGCAGGGTGCTGGCCGAAGACATCGTGGCGGATGTCAACCTGCCGGACTTTCCCCGGGCCATCATGGATGGGTTTGCAATACGCGCTGCATCCACCTTCGGCGCCTCGGACGGTAACCCCGCCTACATCAATGTCCCCCGGACCGTGGCTATGGGTGAAATTCCTTCTTTTTCAATAGGCCCCGGAGAAGCAGCTAAAATTTCCACGGGCGGCATGCTGCCCAAAGGTGCGGACAGCGTCGTCATGGTGGAGCACACCGATGCCATCGACGAAACCACCATCGAAGTGTATAAAAGCGTAGCCCCCGGCCAGAACATGGTGGCTGTCGGCGAGGACATTCAGAAAGACCAGACCGTCCTTTCCTGTGGACAGCGGTTGCGTCCCCAGGAAACCGGACTGCTGGCGGCATTCGGCCGGCAGTCGATCCTTGTATTCAAACAGCCTGTCATCGGCATCCTCTCCACCGGGGACGAGATCGTACCCGTCGATACAGTTCCCTCTATCGGTAAAATTCGCGACATCAACTCCTACACCCTGGCCGGGCAAGTCCTTCAGACCGGTGGGATTCCACTTCACCTCGGCATTGTCAAGGACGACTATGACAACCTTCTGGAGATGTGCCAAAAGGGCCTGGACCAGACGGACATGCTGCTGGTGTCGGGAGGGAGTTCGGTAGGCGTGCGCGATTACACTGTGGAGGTGCTTTCCGCCATCCCCGACGCCGATCTTTTACTACACGGCATCTCCATCAGTCCCGGCAAACCAACTATACTGGCACGGGCAGGGAACAAAGCCTTTTGGGGGCTGCCCGGTCACGTGGTTTCCGCCATGGTTGTGTTCCATGCCGTGGTGCAGCCCTTTATCGATCATGTCAGCGGTCTTGAATCCGCCCTTCACCGCCGCTATGCCTGCCCGGCGAGGTTGAGCCGCAGCGTTGCCTCTTCCCTGGGACGTGTGGACTATGTTCGTGTGAAGCTGGTTGGAGAGAACGACACATATACCGCGGAACCGATTCTCGGCAAGTCCGGATTGATCAACACCATGCTGCGAGCCGACGGTCTGGTTAAAATCGACAAGAACACGGAAGGACTGGATGCCGGAGCACAGGTCAACGTTCTCCTTTTTATGTCCTGAAAGGATCTTCAATGAATAAAAAGAGAAACGTCTATCTGGAAATGAAACCCCTGAAGGAAGCCAGGGAGATCATCCTCTCTGAATTCCAGGCCCATACCTCCCTGTCAACGGAATTCATGCCTGTTCAGGATGCAGTGGGCAGGATCCTGGCCCGGCCGGTGACAGCCGAGCTCTCCTCCCCCCACTTCCACGCCGCCGCCATGGATGGCGTGGCCGTCAGGGCCGCAGCCACCTTCGGGGCAAATCCAGCCGCACCCATAGAACTGAAGGTCAACGAGAACGCCATTTACGTGAATACCGGTCACGTGCTGCCGGAAAACACCGACGCCGTAATCATGATCGAGCACCTCAACATTCTGGATGAACACCGGATCCAGATCGAGGCACCGGTCTTTCCCTGGCAGCATGTCCGCAAAATAGGAGAAGACATCGTCGCCACCGAACTGCTGTTCCCCCAGAACCACGTCATCACGTCCTATTGCCTGGGGGCCTTGATCACCGGTGGCATATTCAAAGTGCCGGTGAAAAAAAAGCCCCGTATCCTGATCATCCCCACCGGGTCGGAGCTGGTGAACTGGCAGACATCGACGGCCGCCCTGGAACCAGGGCAGGTGCTGGAGAGCAATTCCTATGTCTTGGGCAGCCTGGCCGAAGATGCCGGGGCGGACTTCACACGCAGCGAACAGCTGATGGACGACCCGGCCAGGATCAAGGCGGCCGTGCAAACAGCCATGGACGGCGACTTTGACATGGTCCTCACGGTGGGCGGGTCTTCGGCTGGTTCCGAAGACTATGCCAGGGACGTCATCCTGGACCTGGGCGAAGTGCTGGTTCACGGGGTCACGATCATGCCCGGCAAACCGGTCCTTGTCGGCAAAATCAACAACAAACCCATATTTGGTATTCCCGGATACCCGGTTTCCGCCATCATCGCGTTTGAACAGTTTGTCAAACCCCTCATCGACCAGATGAAAGGGCAGCCGGAACAGGCCAGACCCCACATCGAAGTGGAGCCTACCCGCAAAGTTGCCTCCAAGCTGGGACTTGAAGAGTTTGTGCGCGTCAAACTGGGCACCGTCGGCAACCGGGTGGTGGCTACGGCCCTGCCGCGCGGCGCAGGGTGCATTACCAGCATTACCGAGGCGGACGGCATCATCCGCATTCCCGAACACATGGAGGGAATCAAGGAAAACCAGGCGGTCAGAGCCGAACTTCTCAAGCCTTCTGCTGCCATTCACAACACCATCGTGGCCGTGGGAAGTCATGACAACACCCTGGACATTCTCGCCGATGAGTTAAAGGCCGGCACCTCAAACGTAAACCTGTCGTCGAGCCACGTGGGCAGCATGGGCGGGCTGATGGCCGTCAAACGCGGCGCCTGCCACCTAGCCGGATCACACCTGCTGGACACGGAAGACGGCACCTACAATGTGTCCTACCTGAAAAAATATCTGGCCGGCCGGGATATCCGACTGGTCAACCTTGTCATGCGCGACCAGGGGTTCATCATACCCAAGGGCAACCCCAAAGGCATACGCAACATCGATGACCTGGTGCGGGAGGATCTCTCCTTCATCAACCGCCAGGGCGGTTCTGGAACCAGGATTCTGCTGGACTACCGGCTGCAGCAGCGGGACATCGACCCTGCGCAGATAAACGGGTATGACGCTGAAGAGTACACCCACATGTCCGTGGCGGTGGCGGTTCTGAGCGGCACTGTGGACGTGGGGCTCGGCATTTTTGCCGCAGCCAAAGCTCTTGACCTGGATTTCATTCCTGTGGTGACCGAAGAGTATGACCTGGTTATTCCCCAGGAGCATTTTGAATCATCCAAGATTCAGGTCCTCATGGAGATTATCAACTCAGCCGCGTTCAAAAAGCGGGTTGAGGCACTCGGGGGGTATGCCACGGACAAGACCGGGCAGGTCATCCTGTAGCCAATATCTACAATCAAGGATGAAGTCATCTGGCAGTTGAAAGCAGAATGGTTTTTAGATTCCATGCAATATGGGCTATGCGCTTGATATCATATCAATTTGAAGCTCTGTTACATAATCTTCAACTACAAGGATCCATAGAGGATAGTCAATTTATTCACTTTTTAATTTTGGGGTGATGAATAGATTGCAATTGAAGTTCTGAAATTAGGCAACTTCAAGGCGCAGTTCCTTGCCAACAGCCTTAACAAATTTCCCCAAGGTTGAAAG
>Ga0164313_10001685_pt1 | contig 19594 bp, 16 predicted proteins | sample GuaBasSedimGuay4_FD_113735 | JGI IMG/M metagenome (GOLD analysis project Ga0164313, IMG submission 113735) | Subseafloor sediment microbial communities from Guaymas Basin, Gulf of California, Mexico - Guay4, Core 4569-4, 0-3 cm | ecosystem: Environmental > Aquatic > Marine > Hydrothermal vents... | reverse complement strand
GGCCGATTTCTCCGAGTTCGCGACCGAGGTCCGGGAGCGTACGGGCGGTATCCCGGTCGGTTTCAAGCTGTCGGCACAGCGCATCGAGGCTGATCTTGAAGCTGCACTTGAAATCGGTGTGGATTACGTCATCCTCGACGGCAGGGGAGGGGCGACAGGTGCGGCGCCGTTGATCTTCAGAGACAATATCTCCGTTCCAACAATCCCCGCCCTTGCTAGGGCAAGGCGGTTCCTTGACGAATCTGACGCAGCCGACGTAACCCTGATCATTACAGGAGGCCTGAGAACGCCATCGGACTTTGTCAAAGCGCTCGCGCTTGGCGCCGACGGCGTAGCGGTTTCGAATTCGGCACTTCAGGCTATCGGGTGTATCGGCATGCGGGCGTGCAATACGAACAACTGCCCTGTCGGCATCGCGACGCAGCAACCCCACCTCAGAGCACGGCTTCCCGTTGACGAAGCTGCCCACAGACTGGCAAGGTTCTTCGGTGCAACGACCGAACTCATGCAGGTCCTTGCACGGGCGTGCGGGCACGACTCGCTCGGTGCCTTCACCATCGACGATCTCACCACGTTCAGGCGTGACATGGCTGATCTCAGCGGTATCGCCTTTGGCGGGGTCCCGAACTGAACACGTGTTGCCATAGAATCCAGCTATCGGGCCCGTAGCTCAGTTGGTTAGAGCTGTCGACTCATAATCGATCGGTCGCAGGTTCAAGTCCTGCCGGGCCCACGGGAACGCTGCGCGTTCCTTGTGAGTTGCTGCGCAACTCATGGCGCAAGCGACTCATGGCGCAAGCGACTCATGGCGCAAGCAACCTCGAAGACTCGGTTGCACCATTATGTGCATTGGCGCCCACAGAAGGATGAATTGTGGAGGCGCTCGTGGCGACCGCTACTTGGAACCAAGCGCAATATGTGGCGATTCTGGACGTCAAAGTCCTGATGGGCCAGCGAAAATGTGGATCAGAGGTACCGTCTAGGACTGCTTGTGGTTAGGATGCCGCCAGACGGGAGGACCGAGCCGGTTTCGATGCGCCGCATTTACGCGATGTCATGTGCATGGAATTCGGTGCTGCCCCTCTTCGCAAAGAGTTCGTGAGCGGTCGCCAGGAGGCTTCGTGCGTAGATCGTGGATACCAGTCGTGATCCTCTGGATCGCGTACACCGTGTTGATCGTGTGGGCCACCGCGCAGTTCACCTGGTTCCCGAAAGAGTGGGCACGCGAAGCCGCGGTCGTCGACGAGGCGATGCTGCTTCTGCAGTACCTTGCGGCGCCCGTGATGGCTCTCGTTCTTGCTGTCATGACGTGGTCGGTCATTGGATGGCGAACCGAAGGCGGCGCACATCGCGAGGATGCCGCACCGGTGCGGACGAACAAGATCGTCGTCACAACCTGGCTGGTCGTGACCTCTGCACTTGCGATGTACGTCCTCATCAATCCAGGGTTCGTCGGTCTTGCTGAGATTCGCGGAGAACCGAGTTCTGACTACGTCATCAGCCTTCAGGGCCAGCAGTTCTTCTGGGAGGTCACCTATCCAAACGGAGCGACTGCAGTCGATGAACTCGTGATCCCGGCCGAAGCCAGGGTCCGCTACGACGTGATTTCCACGGACGTCCTTCATTCGTTCTGGATCCCGGCGTTCCGCATCAAGATCGATGCACTTCCCGGTATCACCACAACGGCGTATGCCACAGCCGAGGGTGAAGGCTCGTTCGAAGACGACGTCAACCTTCGGATCCAGTGTGCAGAGTTGTGCGGTGCGGGCCACGCGAACATGTCGCTGCCCGTACGGGTCGTATCAGATGCCGAATGGAATGAGTACATAGAGGTGTTGGCCGACAGCGAACCCGACGGCGAGGCCGGCAATGAGTAGTTACGCAGAAGCTGGAGCACGATCATGAAGTACCTCGTACGCGCTGTCGTCCTCGGGATCATCGGATATGCCGTAGGTGTCGGTCTGACGATGGCCATCCGCGGCGGAGGCCCAACGGACGAGGTCGCAGTCGTGATGGGCTATATCCTTGCACTCGTTGGCTGGCTGGCCGGAATCGGTGGTATCGAAGCCTTCGGACGCCAGTGGGCGGGCAAGTCCGTCGAGGTATCGACGGATCGCGGCTGGCGTCGCTACTTCGAGTTCAGTGTTGACCACAAGGTCATCGGGATCCAATACGGCGTGACACTGATCGCCGTGCTCCTCATCGGCGGAATCTCCGCGATGATCATGCGTATCGAGCTTGCATCACCTGGCGTTGGGATCGTGGATCTTGACGACTTCAACAAGATAGTTTCGATGCACGGCATCCTCATGGTCGCGGTCGCCGTTGCTGGAATCATCGGTGCTTTCGGCAACTACATCATCCCGATTCAGATCGGCGCTCAGGACATGGCATTCCCGAGGCTGAACGCGATCGGGTTCTGGCTCGTGCCTCCTGTTGCGATCGCCCTGCTGATGTCGCCACTCCTGGGAGCGTTCAACGCTGGTTGGACGTCGTATGCGCCACTGTCCGTCACGAACGAGAGTGGGCAGATCCTGTTCAACATGGCCATCGTGACGTTCGGTATGTCGTCGATCCTCGGTGGAATCAACATCATCACAACGGTGATCACGATGCGCGCACCTGGCATGACCTGGGGTCGTTTGCCAATATTCACCTGGGCAGGACTCGCCACATCCGTCCTGTCGTTCGCTGTGACACAGTTCTTTGCAGCGGCCGTGATCCTCGTCACAATGGATAGGGTCGCAGGCACGAACTTCTTCCAACCAGAGGTAGGGAGCAGCCTCCTCTACGAACACATCTTCTGGTTCTATTCCCACCCAGCCGTCTACATCATGGTGTTACCCGGCTTTGGGGTGATACTCGAGGTCGTGACAACGTTCGCCCGAAAGCCGCTGTTCGCGTACAAGGCAGTGGTTGTGTCGTTGTTCGCCATTGTTGGATTGTCGGTGGTTGTCTGGGCGCACCACATGTTCACGTCGGGCATGGCGAACTTCCTCCATGGGCCGTTCATGATCATCACGGAGGCCATCTCGATCCCGACAGGCGTCATATTCCTGGGGATCCTCGGGACCTTGTGGCAGGGCAAGCTGTGGTTCAGGACCCCTCTCGTCATCGCGTTCGGTTGGCTGTTCAACTTCACCATCGGTGGGATCACTGGCATCTTCCTAGCCGATGTTGCGACAGACATACATCTCCATGACACGTACTTCGTGGTGGCACACTTCCACTACACGATCGTTGGCGGATCGATCTTCGCACTGCTCGCAGCGGTGTTCTATTGGTTCCCGAAGATCACTGGCCGGATGTACAACGAGAAGGCAGGCTCGATCTTCGGCATCTGGGTGACCGTCTTCTTCAACCTCACCTTCATTCCGCTGTTCTGGGCTGGGATGAACGGGATGAACAGACGTATTGGCGACTACCCCGAGGTGTTCGAAGGTGCGAACAAGTTCGCGTCGGTGTCCGCTCTGATCCTGGGAACGAGTTTCCTCCTCTTCGTCGGCAACCTGTTGTACTCGGCGATCTGGGGACCGAAGGTCGGGCCGAACCCGTGGAACGCTCGCACGCTTGAGTGGATGATCCCTTCGCCGCCACCCGAACACAACTTCACATCCCAGCCGGTCGTCATCGGCAATCCTTACGCCTATGGCGTCAAGGGTTCTGTGCACGCGTACTTCCCTGACGACGACAATCCACGTGACATCGGCGAGGGCGGCACATCCGATGAGCAGGGTGTGCTCGTATGACAACAGACGCCCAGACAGCAGATACCCAGACGACGGACCAGCAGACCATCGATCACGAGAACCTCAAGAAGGCAACACGAAGAGGCATCGTCGCAGCGGTCATTCTCGCCGTGTTGACGATCATCGAGTTCTTCATCGCTACGGGCGTTGAGAATCCGCTTCTGCCGCTCATGCCGTTCGTGTTCCTGAAGGGATGGATCATCCTTGACACCTTCATGCACATTCGCGCACTCTGGAGCGATGATCACTGATGACCACCCTTGATACCCCACCAGAAGAAGCCGTGACCGAATCCCACGGTGAATACCACCAGGACATGTCGTTCCAACCCCAGGCGAACCGCATTGGGCTGTGGCTCTTCATCGTGTCTGAGACGTTCCTATTTGGTGCGTTCCTGTCTGCCCGCTGGTTCTCCACGGGGACGCTCAAACCCGAGGAACTCAACCAGGCACTTGCGCTCCTGCTTACCATCGTGCTTCTCGTCTCATCGATCAGCGCATATCTTGCTGAGACCTCGATCAAGTACAACCATCGCAGGAACTTCGTCATCTTCATGGTCATCACCATGGTGATGGGCTTGATATTCCTTGGCGGTGTCGGCATCGAGATCAAGGAAGCGATCCACGCGTATCCACCAGAGACCCCGTACGGATCGTCGTATTTCATGCTTATCGGTCTTCATGCGTTCCATGTGGTTACAGGCCTCGTGGCCCTGGCAATGGTCCTCGTGCTCGGACTCAGGGGGCACTTTGGGTCCAGTGAGTACTGGGGAGTAGAAGGTGTCGTCAAGTACTGGCACTTCGTCGACCTTGCATGGGTGATCATCTACCCAACGCTGTACCTGTTCTAACGATGTCGGCCCATGCCAACGTGGAGCAGGGCGCCAGGCGTACCATCTCGCGGAAGCGACGGATCATCGAGGCTGTCGCCCTCATCGTCGGATCGACGCTCGTCATCGGCATCCTGTCGTCTATTGCGCTGTTGATCTACACCAAGGACGCGCGAGAGCCAACCGTTCACGTTCTTGACATTCCTCCAGGGTCGTACGACCGGATTCTCGAGGGAGAGAACGTCCTAGACATTCCTTCGACCTGGGCTTTCTACGCTGGCGACGCGATCGTGCTCGACAACAAGGACGATGTCACTCACACTATCGGTACGTGGTCTGTGCCACCGAACACGACGAGAAGGTTCGGTCTTCAACCGGCTTTCGGTGGGAACTTCACCTGCAGCCTTCTTCCTGCAGGCACAGTGATTCTTGACATACAGCCAAGGGCGTTCGATTTCTCGATCATCGCGCTCACGACGTTCGGATTCGGGATGTCGGTGGGAGTGATCCTGGTCATTGTCCTGTCCATGATGCGCGCGATGAGCCACGAAGAGGACGATGATTGGGTCGACGCAGGGTTCAACGGCGAGGTCAAAGAAGACGTCAACGCGTAAGGGTTCTTCTTTCCGATCGTTCCGTGAGCAGAAGGCTCCGACGCAAGACACCGCCGAAGCTCACCAGGATCCACAACTTCGGAATCTGATGCACCATGCGTGGTTGTACTCATCAATCGAACAAAGGGTCCATGATGAGTATCGCAGTCCTGCCAGTGGAATGGGAAGCAACGAGAGCATCCCTGCAGCGTTACGCACACGCCGTCACGGCCTTACCCCGCGCTGGCGCCCCTTCTGATCCGCGGTGGGGCCAGGTGGCCATGGAGGTAGTCCCGCACGGTCTTGTGGCGGCCGCCACACCTCTCGATGACGGAGCGGAACTCGTGTCCACGATCGACCTCGAGAATCACCAGATCGTGATCTCGGCGGGCGAAATGACCCGTGTGTTCGACCTGACCCAGGGTCCCTCCCCACGCGAGGTCGGCGAAGCAGTTGCGACCATTGCAAGTGAGCATGGCTCGACGATCGAGGTGGACGTATCACGCTATGAGGACGACTCGAGACAGGAGTACGTTGCGTCCCATGCTTCGGCATTCCTCAGCGTCGCAACGGCCGTTACCGACGCATTCGGGTCGATAAACGCAGGCATAAGCGGCGAGATAGCAGGTCCCCACCTCTGGCCCCACGGGTTCGACATCGCGACCGAATGGTATTCAGACCAGTCGGTCGACTACGAAGGAACCCCGACGAGTGCTCAGATCGCGATCGGTTGGTATCCCGCAGGAGATGCGTACTTCTATGCGAACCCGTGGCCGTTCGAGAAGGCGTGGGCTGAAATCGACCTCCCAGGGAACGCATCGTGGAACACCGAGGGCTGGTACGGTGCGCTGCTCAACGTGTCGGAAATCCCCGAGGGATCCGGCACCGAAAGCGTGGTTGCGCTCGGCGAGGCCGTGCACTCATTGGCCAGGGAGACCCTCTCGGGCTGACCACCACTGTCAACGATCGGGCGGCGCATAAGCGCTCGAAATTTCCCAGAGTGCCGACGATGTGGTAAGAATGGTGTATGGCATTCCCAGCTCCCTTCTACCGGTGGCGTCCGCACCCATGGCACGGACTTACAACTGGCGACGATGCGCCCGGCCACGTCACGGCATTCATCGAGATAACTCCTTACGATGTGGTCAAGTACGAGGTCGACAAGGAGACCGGTTACCTCAAGGTAGATCGACCACAGACGGGTTCCTCGTCACCACCGGTGCTGTACGGGTTCATCCCGAGGACGTACTGTGATGCGCACGTTGCTGGTCTCGTTGACGGTGTCGACAAGGCAGACGGTGATCCGCTTGACATCTGCGTCATCTCGGAACGCCCCATCGACCGTGTCGAGATCCTGATGCGCACCAGGGTGGTCGGCGGGTTCCAGATGATCGATGGGGGAGAAGCCGACGACAAGATCGTAGCTGTTCTCGCTGGCGATCCTGTGTGGAACGATGTCAGGGATCTTGCGGATCTCCCTCCTGCACTCGTCACCAGAATGGAACACTATTTCCTGTCGTACAAATCGATACCCGGAGAACCCCCAACGGTGTCCATCCCGCTCATCTATGGCGCTGAACATGCTCAGACGGTCGTGGTAGCGGCGATGAGAGACTACGAGGACACCTTTGGCAACGGTTGACGACCAGCGCGACATAGAGACGTCAGCCTTCCATCCACTCACACTCGAGGAGGTTGCTGCGCGCTTGATGGCTGGCGAAGCCAACACGGTGGATTCCAAGGACTCGAGGTCGGTCGCAAGCATCTTGAAAGCCAACATCTTCACGCGGTTCAACGCGATCATCTCCGTGCTGCTGGTCCTCATACTCGTGTTCGGCAAGCCCGCAGATGCGATGTTCGGCCTCGTCATGATCGCGAATGCTCTGATCGGCATCGTGCAGGAGCTGCGGGCGAAACGGACACTCGACAGGCTCCAGGTCCTCAACACGCCGACGATCACCGTGAGACGCGCCGGAGGCGACGTCGAAGTAGAATCGGGCGACATCGTCCTCGGTGATATCGTCCTCATTGCTCGCGGTGAGCAGATACCCGTTGACGGAGTTGTGCTCCAGAGCGATGGCCTCGAGGTCTCCGAAGCGTTACTCACCGGCGAGTCTGAGCCCCTCAAGAAGACCGATGGCCTGGGAGTGATGAGCGGCTCGTTCGTGGTCGCAGGCGCAGGATCTGTTGGTGCAACGGCCGTGGGAGCAGAGTCGTACGCCAACAAGCTGGCCCAGGACGCCAAGCGATTCACCCTGGCCAAGAGCGAGTTGCAGACCTCGATCAACCAGATTCTCAAGATCGTCACGTGGCTGATCGTCCCGACGTCGGCGCTGCTCCTATACAGCCAACTAGAGGCTGATCAGTCCGTATCTGATGCCATTGTTGGTGCAGTGGCTGGGGTCGTGGCCATGGTTCCCCAGGGCCTTGTGCTGCTCGTGTCTGTGTCTCTGGCAGCTGCGGTTGTGAGGCTCGGCCGGTATCAGGTGCTCGTGCAGGAACTCCCTGCTGTCGAGACGCTCGCCAGGGTCGACATCGTGTGTGTGGACAAGACGGGTACGTTGACGTCAGGCGACATCGTGTTCGAGCAGTACGTCGACCTGGGGGCCACGTCGATCGACGTTCCGGCGGTGCTTTCGGCCATTGCTGCTTCAGATCCTGACCCAAATGCGACGATGCACGCTTTGTCCGTGGCATTTCCCGCCAGCACACAACCTGACGTCATCTCTCGGATGCCGTTCTCGTCCGAGAGAAAGACATCCGCTGTTGCCTTCGGTGATGGGACAGCTTGGACTGTCGGCGCACCAGAGTTCATCCTTGATTCAGACAGTCGGTCCTTGCTGGCTGACGACATCAGCGGGTTCACAAGTGCAGGGGCTCGCGTGCTCGTGATGTGTCGAACGACTCCCGCATCGGTTGCCGAAGGAAACGCATCGCCCGGTCCGCCTGAAATGCTGCTCGTGTTCTCCGAGGATGTCAGAACTGATGCCGCCGGCACGGTGTCGTACTTCGCTGATCAGGGAGTCGAGGTGAAGGTGATATCGGGCGATGCTTCCGAGACTGTGGCAGCGGTGGCCAGACAGGTCGGCGTGGACGTCGCTCGTGTCGTGGACGCAACGACACTGCCTGATCCATCGGATGCGTCATTCGATCCGATCGCCGAGGAGACGGGCGTCTTCGGCAGGGTCAATCCTGATCAGAAGCGGGATCTGATCAGTGCGCTTCAGGAGAATGGTCATGTTGTCGCGATGACGGGTGATGGTGTCAACGATGTTCTTGCGGTGAAGCAGGCGGATCTCGGTATCGCAATGGGGGCCGGAACCGGCGCCACCCACGCTGTTGCCCAGATCGTGCTCATGGACAACCGGTTTGCATCGCTCCCTCGGGTTGTCGCGGAGGGGAGACGGGTCGTCGCCAACATGGAACGTGTAGCGTCGCTCTTCCTCACGAAGACGGTCTACGCAACCATGCTTGCTGTGTTCATCGGATTTGTCGGTCTCGCATTCCCGTTTCTCCCAAGGCACATGACCCTCGTAGGCGCCCTCACGATCGGAATACCGGCCTTCATCCTGTCATTCGAGGACCAGAAGCAACCGATCCGGAAAGGGTTCCTCGCACGCGTGCTCTCTTTTGCGGTCCCTGCTGGCCTTGTGTCGGGTATCACGGTGTTCGCTTTCTACGCGCTCAGCCGCATCGAGCGTCTTGGCTTCTCGTTGGAACAGTCCCGCACTGGTGCAACGATCTTGATGGTCGTTCTCGGCCTGGTGATCCTTGCTGAGTTGGTGCGCCCCCTGAGCAGGCGGAACATGGTGATGATCGCGGTGATGTTCGCTGGATTGTTACTCGTATTGGCTGTCCCTTCTCTGAGGGACCTCTTCGAGTTGACGCTTCCTGGACCGGGTGCCTGGGCTGTGATAGGTGTGGTCGCTGGGGTGGCTGGCGCCATTCTCAGGATGCTCCTGCGCACAACCCGGCGCAGTGTCGAGCGCAGGCTCACCTCGGTCGGGCTATGACGCGGTATCGTGTGCTTGGCGAGGCAGGGATGAGCGGATGAGTCGGTCGGGTAAGGCCATCAAGAAGTTGGTGTGGTGGGCTATTGCCGTGCTCTTTCACAGAGTTGAAGTTCGGCAGGCGCCGAATCTCACAGCGGAGGGTCCCGAGTTGGCGAACTCAAGCCACTTCGGTGGTTTCACCGATCCGTTGCTTCTGATCTACGCCATGGACCGCGTCCCGCGGTTCGTGGCGCGTGATGTGATCTGGAAGTACCCGATAGTCAAGAGCCTCTTGAAATGGATGAGGGCGATCCCTGTGCACAAGGCCGATGATGGTGGGCCCACATCCAATGACGCGATGTTCGCATCGACATATGCTGCGTTGGGTGAGGGCGATCTGATCACCATCTTCCCCGAGGGCATAACGGTGGACGACCCGTCGATTGCACGCATCAAGACGGGTTCGGCTCGGATCGTCCTCGGAGCGCGGGCAGATGGCGTCACCGGGATCCGCATGGTGAGCGCAGGGATCCATTACGAGAACAAGGCTGCATTGCGCTCTGAAGTGTTCATCGATATCGGTTGGGTGATCGACCTGGATGAATTCGTTGCAATCCGTGTGGCGCCTGGCGAACCGGAGGATGCTTCCAACAGGGAACTCGTGCGGGCGCTCACAGATCTCATGGAGGCGAACCTCAGGGAGGCAGCGCCTGACTTCGAGAGTTGGGCGATCGCTCGATCGCTATCAGCAGCATCGGACGTGGCCTTGCGCACGGATATTGGCAAGGATGGGATCGATGTCGGGCACGGCGACAGGGAGCGCCTGGCGAGGTTGCTGGATGAGGCTGCCCAAGAAGATCGTCTTGCAGTGCGAGAGACGATGGACACGTATCAGACAGACCTCGACGCCATGGGCTTCGACGACGAGATGTTCATGTCCGGTCTCACGAAGAGATCGTCGTTCATGGCCTACCTGGTCAGGTCGCTCATCATCGGGCTTGTCCTCGTTCCCTTCGCGTTCGCCGGGGCAATCGTCAACGCGATTCCGATGCTGCTCCTGTGGCTCATTGGGCGTCTCAATGTTGCTGACGCCATGATGGCAACGGTCAAACCGATTGGAGCGATCGTGGTGTTCGTGGTCACGTGGAGTTTCTGGGTGTGGGCCGGGTGGAGTTCAGGTGGGCCAGAAGGAGCCGCAGCCGTAATGCTTCTGTTGCCGATACTTCTCTTTGCGTTGATCGCCATATTCGAGCGTGGCGTGTTGCTGGCAAAGGCGATTCGCGGCTTCGGTCGCTCACGGTCGTTCACGGACGTCCACGTTCAGATCATGGATCATCGGCGCGCCGTGGTGGAGGCCGTTGCTGAGGCAGCGTGAGTATGAGATTGCAGATCGCTCGCGGGCTCGCTTCCAGATAACGGATCGCTCGCGGGCTCGCTTCCAGATAACAGATGGCTCGGTTGGCGCGTCGCTTCCAGATAGCAGATGGCTCGGTTGGCGCGTCGCTTCCAGATCCTGCAACTACCTCATCTGGTGTCTGGTGTCTAGTCTCTGGTATCTGGAACGCGGCCCTGGGCTATGGCTTCTGAGCGCCGGACCTCGCTGTCCCTGAGGCGTGCCTCGATCCGTTCCATCTGATCATCGGAGACATCGGACAGGTCGTAGGTCAATCTGACGAACTCTGCAAGATCTGCCCGATAGTCGTGTCCGGTCGAATAGAACTCACCAGGAACGACGGTGGCTGCGTTCTTCGTGTCGATCAGTCCTTGCCAGAAAGCTATGCCCGGAAGCCACCTTTGGTACGGGTTCGTGCCCCGGCCCCTGTCAACAGGTTCGAGCCAGGGAGGCATGCTGCATGCGTCCTGGGGGCTGAACTTCGTTACTGGATCGTTGTCGTGGTTCAAGAAGGTGATCCGCGATCCAGGCCCCGTCGGATCAGCAGAGTCGAGGTAGGCATCGAAATTATCGTAGACGGAGGCACTCCCAGCACCGGTGAGTTCCTCGAAGAGTGCCGATCCCTGGGGGGTTCCGACCCACAATGCGGCATCGACGATGAGTTCGTCACCGCGAGAGGCAAGGGCAACGCCATCCTGAGATGTGAGGGCTCCGAGGCTCTCGCCATAGGCGACGAGTTTGATATCTCGCCCCAGGCGTCCGATCTCATCGCGCAGCCTGATGAGGAGTTGAGCGTACAGGTGAGTGGCTTCTTCGATCCTGTTCATCGAGAGCATCGAAGGCAGGGCGCCGTACTGGATGGCAATGGTCGCTATGTCACCCCGCGACATGAGCTCAGCGGCCTCTATCGCGATGTAGTTGACGTAGCCGGTTCCTGCCGGTGAAGCTGCGATGATCAGTGACTTGTCGAAGCCGCCAGCTCGCCTCAGCTCCTGTACGGCGAGCTCCACGCGATCGTCAGGCGAGTCCGCACTGTCCATTCCAACGAAGACTCTGACGGGGTCAGAGACAGGAGGTTCGCCAATGACCTCGACGAAGGCATCGTGAGGGGTCACCTCTGAGACGAGCCTTCGACCCTGAAGGCCGAGTGTCTCGTACCTGGCAAGGCTGAACGTGCTCCCCGAAACCGCAGGTGCGTCGGGAGACGTTGCATAGGCTATCTCCGTTTCCATGTTCGAGGCCTCGATCCCGCGCATCACCTTCGAAGCGGTGATGCGGGCGACGACGGCGAGGGCGCCGAGCGTTGCGACGCCGCCGATGACGGACAGGACCAGACCGGTTCCCCGAGATGACGCCAGCCGTCTTGGAATGGCCGCGCCGAGGTAGACGACTCCTGCGAGGCCTGCAACAGCTACGTTCAGTCCTGCGGCAACTCCGATCGAAGTGAGGACGTACCGGACGTCCGGCGAATCCTCGCGGTGTGAGAAGGCTGCCTGGGCATCAGCTGCACTGCCCATGGCAAGTGCAGCGACTGTTGTGAACCTTGCAGCGGGGACGTTCGTTCCCTGGGCTACGCCTGAGAGTGCAAGAGAGCCAACGATCTCGCCGCCCATTTCCACCCATCCCGCCATCTCTGAATGGGGTGCATCTTCGGGGTCGAGTTGTGCCCGAAGCATCTGGGCTGAACGAACGCCAGCGGTAGCAAGTCCGGCAAGACGAAGACCGAACGATGATCCGAAGAACGGAAGGATCCCGAAGACCCTTCCCGATATGGCACCGGTGAGGAAGCCAGTGAAGAAGCTCCCTCCTGTGACTATCCCCTGATCGATCGCGGAACGGGGCATGAGGCTTGGCTCATACGACTTCACAGCGAAGCGGACGCCGGTTATCGCACCGGACACCAGGGCAGATCGTTTGCGGTAGGCCATATCACGGAGTTCCTTGGTCGTCGGTAATCACGGGCGAACAGTAGTGCGCCTTCGTCCGTGCACCTCGCCCCAGATGAATCGCGTCAGGATCCTGCGGGAGCCGCACAGAGGTCGTCGAGCGACTCGAGACCGAGTTCAACGATCGCCCGTTCGGGGTCGTCGATGACGAGTTGGACGTGTTCATGGACCAGGTCGATATTTGCGATCCGGCCTGGCTTCCCGTCATCGCGGTACTTGAGGTGGTATTCGGGTGGGATGAACCGGATGGACACAACGTTCTCGAGGTCGACCATCGGCAGGATCTTGACAAGTTCGGGCAGGGTCTCGACCGGGATGTCTGTGATCATCGTTTCTTTGATGACCTCAGCAAACTTCCCGAAGTTCAACAAGAGGTCTGTCGGGTCGGCTTGTTCCATCATCGCCTCGATCACGCATCTCTGTCGGCTCATCCTGAAGTAGTCGCTGTCCTGATGACGCGATCGGGAGTACGCAAGAGCGAGGTGCCCGTCGAGTGTCTGGATCCCCGGCTGGATGCTGATCTGTTCGGTGGTAGTGCCGTCCTCACTGGGGTACTCGTCGTCTATGACTTCTGTGGGCACATAGATCTCAACGCCACCGAGAGCATCGACGATGTCCACGAAGCCATCCAGATTCACCATGGCGTAGTAGTGGATGGGGATACCGAGGAACTCGCTGATGACTCCCTTCACCGCATTCTCGGGAGGTAAGCCAGGTCCAGGGAAGGCATCGGGATACTGTTCGCCAGCGACCCAGAGTTCGTTGATCAGCTCCGGATAGCAGTTGCAATCCCAGACACCCATCCCTGCGGGGAGCGGCGAATACGTCCAGTTCCTCGGCACCGAGAACATCGCGGTTTCGCCTGACGCCGGATCGATCGAAACCGTGATCATCGTGTCTGTGCGGATCCCTGTTCGGCCCTCTCCGAAGTCGCCGCCGATCAGGAGGATGTTGAGCCTGTCCACGCCGTCCCATGGATCTCCGGGCGTGACGACGACCGTCTCATCTGTCAGGGAGTCCTGCGCTGGAACGATCGTCTCGCCGGTCTCGTCGGTCGCAGGGGGAGCGGCCTGGGAGGATGAAGATGCAGCAGTATTGGAACCGAATACGGAGGTGATAAGGTCGTATTGGACGACGTCGAAGTAGCCGAACACGACGTGTGGGGTCACCAACACGATACCGATGGCGATCGTACCTCCGAGCACGATCGCCCGCGACGGTCCTGCGGTGCGAGAGTCTGACCCTTCGGCGATCGTGTAGGCATCGCTGGCTGCCCAGATCCGGTATCCGAGGAGCATGATGTTGCCGATCATCATGAGAGTGAGCGACGTCGGTTGGATCCAGGCTGTGAGTATCGAGAGCTTGCTGCGGAAGAAGAATGCCAGGATCGCCAGGATCACGAGATCGATGATGAAGAGCGTTCGGGCGCGTCGTTTGTCGCCTGCAAGCAGTTGCCCGAGACCGGGAAGAAGCCCAGAAAGAACCGCTGCTACGAGCGGTCGGGTATTGGTCGCGGTGTTGTGGGCAGCCATCGGGGAGGATGGTACGTGTACGGTTCACATAGTCCGTGTATTGCATACCGATAGACACATGCTGGCAAGCGCTGAGCGTTATGCTCCTGCTCGCCGATGTGAGGAACCGTGGCAGCGCACGAACAAGCCCCAGGATCTGACGAAGAACCGACGCCAAAGCCGTCCGGTCGATATGCGTACTTGCGGAGCGATGGAACGCTTGACATCGTTCTCGGGAGCCTCGTTGCTGGTCTTGGCGGGTACGCATATCAGTTCATCGGCGGCCGGAGTCTCGGAGAGCAGGGTTTCGCACCTATAGGCGTGCTTCTCACAGCGCACTTCCTGGCGTTCGTGATCGTCCTGCTGCCTATCGAACAGTTCGTCATCCGTCGCCTCACACTCGGGTTCCGCGGTTGGGTCGTACCGGGACGTGCGATCGCTTTGGTCGCATCGACCGCGGCTGCTGCTGCAATCGTTGTTGGCGTTGCAGGCGACGACTACTTCACGTCACGGCGCGAGTTCGTCATGTTCGTGTTGCTGACGGTCGTGTTGCACTTCTTCTTCGCAGTAGGCCGTGGATACCTGGCCGGATACAGGCGGTTCCGGGCGTATGGCTACGTGTCAGCTCAGGCATCGATCCTGCGGGTGGCTCTGGCTCTGGGCGTGGCCATCGTCGCTCCAACCGTTACCGGATTCGCGTGGGCACACGTTCTGGGGCCGATCGTCATCTTCTTCTGGCGTCCGTGGCGGGTTCCCGCCTACATGGATGTCGAGGAAGAAGCGGACGAAGAGGAAGGTGTTCCACCCGCAGATTCGGACAAGGGCCTGCTGACCGGACTGGTGCTGTCTGCTGCAGCGTCCCAAGCACTACTGCTTGCAGGGCCGTTGGTCGCTTCCCGGCTCGGTGCGACCGCTGCCGAGTTCTCCGTCACATACGCCACCCTCCTCATCGCTCGAGCACCGCTGACGCTTGGCTACAACCTGGTCGCCCGGATTCTCCCGCCGTTCACCGAGATGGCACGTCGGGGCCAGCGCAAGGAACTCAGGGCCTGGGCACGAGGGATCGCTGTCGCTGCCGCTGTGTTGTCTGGCTTCGGTGCTCTGGCGGGTGCGGTGCTTGGTCCTTTTCTCGTTTCGGTGGCGTTCGGCGACGGGTTCGCTCCGACGCCAGCCGTGGCTGCTATCGCTGGTGCGGGTGTCGTGCTTGCGTCTGGTGGGCTCTTCATCGGCCAGATCCTTGTGGCGCGGGGTCAGTCGCTCAGGCTGTTTGTCGCCTGGACATTCGCTGTTGTTGCCGCGGTGATCCTGGTCGCGATCCCGATCGAAGACCCGATCATGCATGTTGTGGTCGCGTTCCTGGGTGGCGAGGTCGTCGCTCTCATAGCGTTGACCACCGCGGCGCTCCTCAGGGACAAGGATGAGGCGGAGCGGCCCCACGGTTATGTGGTCGTGAAGCGAACCGTAGATATTGGAGGTGCACTGGTCCTGATGTTTCTCTTGTTCCCTGTGCTTGCCCTCGCTGCAATGGCCGTGAAATTGGATTCACGAGGCCCAGCGTTGTTCCGGCAGGTGCGTGTAGGCCGCTACGGAGACGACTTCTGGATGATCAAGCTACGCACCATGGTCATCGACCATGATGAGGCAGTGTTCAAGGAACATATTGCAAAGATGAAGGCATCTGGAGCTGATGAGGCTGAGTACACCATCCGCATCGACGAGGATCCACGGGTGACGAGAGTGGGGGCGGTTCTGAGACGATGGTCGATCGACGAGTTACCGAATCTCGTGAATGTGCTCAAGGGGTCGATGTCACTGGTAGGTCCACGCCCGATTGTGCGCGAGGAGGCTGAGTTGATAGGGCTTGACAACCCGCGGTTCACCGTCAAGCCAGGAGTGACGGGTTTGGCCCAGGTTCACGGTCGGGATGAGATCAGCCTCGCCGATAGGACGAGATGGGACGACACGTACGTTGAGATACGATCGTCGCGTGTGGACGCGAAGATCTTGCTCGAGACCGTTGGAACTGTGTTCTCCTCGTCGGGCGATGTCACGGAAACGTCGCCGGAGGAATAGTGGTGTTCGATCAGGGTTGGATGTGACATGTCGTTGTCTGTGATAGAGCGCCTCGATCTACCGGATCCTTTGATCGCCGTCGTGGGTGCTACGGATCACCCTGGTAAGTACGGAGGGACGATCTACCGTGATCTCAAGGCGAAGGGTTATCGCGTCGTTGCGGTCAACCCGCTGAGGGAGACTGTCGACGGTGACCGATGCTACCGGACGTTGAATGACCTCGATGAGACGCCAGATATCGTCAACATCGTCGTTCCACCAACACGGACTCTGCGGGTTGTCGATCAGGCAGCAGCCCTCGGGGATGTCGCTGTGTGGATCCAGCCTGGTGCAGCAGATACCTCGGTGCGACAGCGTGTCAAGGAACTCGACCTTCCATCGTTGATCGACGCCTGCATCATGGTCCAAACGAGATCCAGGAACTGAGGGCGCCCGTGGCGATCGATATCGCGTGCCCTGCGTGTGGCGAGACCGAAGGCTTGACAGGCATTCGTGGTGTTGGAACGATCGACCTGACGTGCGATGTGTGCAGCGCGACGTGGATACGGTCGCTCGCGAAGCGGTGTGACACATGCGGTGGCGATGACATTCAGACTGTTCCTCTTGCGATCGTTGAACGGTCGAGGGGCACACAGTTGTCTGTCCTGGGAACGCGCCCAATCGACTTGTGCTCACAGTGTGATGCGGAGAAGCTCCGTGGGTACCACGCGAACCGTCCGAACCCGTTGATGCCAGATGCACTTCCGACGGTCGGGGAAGAACAGATGAACGGCTAGACAGCCGTTGGTGCCGTGGCTGGGACGTTGGACCGTTTCGTTGGTCGCGTTACGACGTACGTTGCAATGGCGAAAGCCATGAGCCACATGCCTGCGCGAATAGCCATGGGGGCGCCGCCGAGGGCGAAGAAGGTTGTGATGAAGAATGAGATGAAGATCGCTGTGACTGCGATCACCTTCGCCTTCACAGTGAACCCCTCACCGTTGCGCCACCCCAGCACGATGCTGCCAAAGAAGCGGTTGTTGATCAACCAGGTGTCGAACCGGTCGGATGACTTAGAGAAGAAGAAGGCAGCAAGGAGTATCGGGCCGGTCGTCGGGATGATTGGCGCAAGGATTCCGATGAAAGCGATGCCAACCCAGATCCAGCCGAGAACGAGGAATACCGACCTCAGGGCGCGATTACGTACAAGTGCCATGAGTGGGGAGCATACGGGTGATTGTTCCCGACAGCGTGTCGGGAGTATGGTCGGTGCATGGATACTTGGATGAAGCGGTTCTGGTCCCGTGATCGCCCGGAACGTGTCTCGGGGCTGCCTCGAAGTGGCAACGGTGCATCGTCGTTTCATTTGTGGTGGGATCTTCCCGTTGGAGATAGGTTCACCGCAGCTTCTGTGATGCTCGAAGTCACGAAGCGGCCGGACGTCGGGAGCTTGGTCTTCTTCGCTCTCCAGGTGGCCTTCATCACGCCGGGTGGCGGAGGAGCACATCTGGGTCTGCAGCACAACCCGCGGTTCCCCGGTATGTCGGCAGCCAACTGGGGCGGCTATGACCCCCACGGTGGGCTCTTGGATGGGACCGAGTCCCCGCTGGCTTCGACGCCCAACGATGTGAATACGAGGAACTTTCCCTGGAGGGAGGGTGCTGCGTACCAGATGGCGATAACCCGCGGCGAGGAACGCGCCGATGGATGGCATGCGTGGGAAGGGACGATCACGGACCTGCGATCCGGTGAGGAGACGCTGGTTCGCAAGCTGTGGAGCGCCGGGGAATACCTGCGGGCGCCGGTCATATGGACGGAGAGCTTTGCACCGTGCGAGGCGTCCTCTTTCCAGGCCCGATGGTCGAACGCCGCGGTGGTCACCACGGCCGATGAGATCCTGCCCGTCACGACGATGCGCACCGACTATCAGGCGTATGCGGCGGGGGGATGTACCAACACCGATACGGTCGTCGAAGGGTCTGGTTTCGTTCAAACGACCTCTGTTACACGCACCACCAGGCCAGGGACAACGCTCACGACCGCTTGACGGTTGCGGGAAGCTACCATTGCCGCTCCCGGGCGTTTAGCTCAGTTGGCTAGAGCGCCGCCCTTACAAGGCGGAAGTCGAGGGTTCGAGTCCCCCAACGCCCACCAGAGATGCGTCGCGACGAAAGTGCTTCCGGCATATTGCCTACGGCGTGGCGTCTCGACCGACCGGCACGGTTCGTTCTTGTTCACAGGCATCGCAGGAATGGCCCGAGTGTGGGCCAAGGCTCAGGAGCGTCTGGCCGGCTGCCTCGCTGCACATGATCGATTTCTCAAGACAGCGAATTCTGGCCACCGGTGTGCGTCATCTCAACGGTAGAGGACTCGTTCAGGCCGGAGACGCTATAGGGTGGGCAGATGTCGACCCCGTCACCGGCCCAAGATCATCATGATCTACCCATCGTCGGACTGATCGCCAATCCGGTAGCGTCCAAGGACATCCGGCGCCTGGTCGGGCTGGCACGCGTCGTCGACGTTGAAGAGAAGGCGAACCTCATCGCCCGGCTGCTGGTGGGCATGACAGCCGGTCCTCCGTTGGCAGTGCTTGCCCTTGATGACTCCGGGGGCATAGTGAGGCGTGCCCTCCGGTTGACGCGAGGCAAGGCACCGTCCCTGGAGTTTCTCCCGATAGAGGCCGATGCCTCAGAGCGTGACACCCACGATGCCGCTGCCATGCTCCGTGCACAGGGGGCTCGAGCTCTGGTCACGGTCGGTGGAGACGGCACGATCCGCTCAGCCGTCGAAGGCTGGCCCGACGCCTGGCTTGTCCCTCTGGCAGCAGGCACCAACAATGCTGTGGCGATCGTACATGAGCCGACCATGATCGGGTACGCAACTTCGTTGGCGGCGGCTGGCCATGTGCCCGACGATGCTTACGATCGGCTCACGAGCATGGTTGTGCATACTGACGATTCCGAGCCCAGCACGGCGGTGGTGGATGTTGTTGGCGTACGAACGCATTGGACCGGGGCCAGGGCTCTGTGGGAGCCCGATGACCTTGTGGAAGCAGTCGTGACGAACGCCCGACCTGAGGCCGTTGGGATCGCATCGATTGCTGCTGCCCTCGGCCCGATCCCCCCTCGCCACGCACGTTACATGCGATTCGGACCAGGCCGAGTGGTGCGGGCGATCTTCGGGCCTGGCTTGGTCGGCGAGGTCTCGGTGGCTGAGCACCACACCGTTCCAGAGGGCACCCGCATTCGGCTCGCTTCTGCCACCAGTGTCGTCGCTCTCGATGGAGAACGGCGCCTCATTCGGAACGACGACGCCTACGTCGAGGTCACGCAGGGAGCGTTCCTTCTCTCGGTATCAAAGACACTTGCCGCCAGTTGGCGGACGGACGAGGAAAATCTCCCGTTCGACCGACATGCGGGCGACATCCCGAGCGAGTAGGGTGAAAGACGGCAACGGTGGTCTACGAGCCTACGAGCGTGGACCACCCCACTTGAAGGGAGTCCGCATGGAGATACCCAGGGACCATCTG
>Ga0164313_10001684_pt1 | contig 19595 bp, 17 predicted proteins | sample GuaBasSedimGuay4_FD_113735 | JGI IMG/M metagenome (GOLD analysis project Ga0164313, IMG submission 113735) | Subseafloor sediment microbial communities from Guaymas Basin, Gulf of California, Mexico - Guay4, Core 4569-4, 0-3 cm | ecosystem: Environmental > Aquatic > Marine > Hydrothermal vents... | reverse complement strand
GCACCACTACCGCCAGATCGAAAAACGGGTCACCGATACCTGCGTATTCCCAGTCGATCAGCATCAACCGTTCGCTCTCCAGCACGTTGTGACAGACCAGGTCGTTGTGGCACAGGGCCAGGCCCGCCGTATCGGCAGTAAGCTGTCGCATCAATTCTTCCGCTCGGCGCAGGATCGCCCGGGACTTCTCGCTACCCAATTGCGCTGTATAACGCCTGGCCGCGGCAAGCGGATCAAACGCAGTTCCGACCGGCGCCAGGCTGTGCAGTTCTCGTAATAACCGGGCCAGCCGTTCCAGGTTGACCAGGCTGTCCAGGTCGGAAACAATCCAGCTTCGGCCCTTCAGGTAGCGGCGCAGATAGATACCCGCATCAGGGTCGAAGTACAGCGGCTCAGGAGCCAGACCAGCGTCTGCAACGATCTGGCAGACCAGCTTTTCATTCGCCCGGTTCAAGCCCAGCTTCGCCGCATCCGGCTTGTCCAGTCGCAACACGTACTGCGCGCCGGCCTGCTCCAGCAGGTAGCTGGCGTTGGTCGGCCCGTCAGAAAGTTGTGTCTCCACCCGCGCACCAGTGAAACCCGGAATGACGCTGAGTGCCTGTTCCACTGGGCGCTTGTTCACAGCTCTGCCGCTCATGTGGTATTTTCCAGCATACTGGCGCGCCAGCTTCGATAACCGATCACGATCATCACCAGGTAGGCAGCGAATAGCGCGGCTGTAAAGTACAAATCCCGGCTGAGGTACAGCCCAATGGAAACCGCATCGATCACGAACCAGTAGATCCAGTTCTCCAGAACCTTGCGAGTGACCATGAAGGTAGCGACAACGGCGCCCCAGGTTGTCAGTGAGTCGAGGAACGGCAGGGCTGCGTTACTGTAACGGGTGAGTAACTCGCCACTGACCACCACCAAAAGCAGCACCGAGCCGATGGCGATAACATGAGAGCGGAGCGGCCAGGTGCTTACTTTCAGCTCCGCTCCATTATCGCCACCCCGGCGCCACTGGTACCAGCCATAGGCAGCCATCGCCAGGTAAAATAACTGCAGCAGCGACTCCATGTAGAGCTGAGCCTGGTACATGATGAACAGGTACAGCAAAGTACTCACGGCGGCCGCAGCCCAGCACCAGATGTTCTGGCGAATGGCCAGCACCAGGTAGGCAACGGCCAGCGCCACGGCCAGGATTTCCCACCACTGCTGCTGCGTGATCTGCCAGTCCATCTTGTTTACAGGCCCTAGGCTGCTGCGTGGCCCGGGGGAGTCAGGCTGGGGGCACGCCCGATTTCAAGATCGACATTCAGGTACTTGACTACCAGCACTACCGTATTGGGCGCTGCCATGGCCTGGCGCATGCAGTGATTAATAGCGCCGGTAACGGCCTCAAATTCACCGCGTAACTGGGTGCTCAGCTGGTTGCTGACAATATCGATAGCACCCTGCTCGCGCATTTCCTTGATGAATTCGATGATGTCGGGAATGGGTCCATCTTTGAGCGGGTACAGGCTCAGGTCTGCAACAATGTTCATGGGTTCAGTCTCCTATGTTTAGTAGCGGTAGCTCAGGGTAACGCCATAGTGCCGCGGGTCGCCCAGCTTTGTGTAGCGGGTTCTTTCGAACCACGGCGGTTCCAGTCCAAAAGAGAATCCTCGCGTGAAAAACTCCTCGTTGAACAGGTTTCTGACCCAGCCATACACGGCCCAGTTGTTCCACTGTTTGCCCAGCTTCAGGTTCACTGTTCGGCGCGAACCTGATTTCTCATCGTGACTGTAGTCAAAGTAATAAGACCCCATCGCGTTGAAATCCACTCTCGCCACCCAGCCCTGCGCGGTAGCGTAACTGGCTCCCAGGTTCAGTGTATACGGTGGCGCGTGCGCGAATTCACGCCCGATCAATTCTCCGCCGATATCCGCTTCGCGTTCCAGTGGATACGAGTCGATTTCGGATTGCAGCAGACCGAGGCTGCCGTACAGGCGCCAGTGGTCACTGACCTGCCAGGCAATGCTGGCCTCCAGACCCCAGGAATGGCCTTCAGCGTTGCTGGTAATGAAGATGAAGTCATTCGGGTTGTCGGTAAACTGCGCGGAACTGCGCAACTGCATGTCCTGGCGATCCATGTAAAACACATTGAACTCGGCGTTCAGTTTCCCGTTCAGCCAAAGCCCCTTGATGCCGGCTTCGTAATTCACCAGCCGTTCCGGATCGTAGGCGATGGCCTCAACGCCCAATTCAGCACCCGGGCCCAGAGCGCGAGCCAGGCTCGGGTTGAAACCACCTGCCTTGTAGCCCCGCGAGACCAAACCGTACAGACTGGCCTCGACGCTCAACTGGTAGTTGAGGCTCAGGTCACCGCCCCACAGGTTCTCCCTGGGGTGGAAATCATGTCGAACGGGCTGGTCCGGATCACCGTAAATGTGGTCGGTGAAGGCATCGGTATAATCCGCCTTCCAGCGCTCGAAGCGCAGGCCGAAATTCAATCTCAAGCGGTCCGTCAGGTCACTGTCCAGCCGGCCGAATATGGCATGGTTTTTCGATTCATAGACGCTTTGCAGTGTGCTGTGATCCAGACACGGCGTGCACCAACTATTCGGCGCATCGACACTGTCGTCATACAAGCCGGCGGATAAAATGTCGTCTGATTCTTCAAGCCGTTGAGCATAGACACCCAGCACCCAGTCGGTCCGGTCATTGAACAGCCGCCCACGCGGTGATGACAGCAGCCGGAACTCCTGGGTCAGTGAGTCACGGTCACGCAGGTCAGAGTAAATGTAGTCATAACCATAGGGCGCCCAGTAATCTTCATCACCCCACTCGCCATCGTATGAAAACAGGATATCTGAGTTGGCATAGCCGGTGATGCTGACGAAATCGACTGACGGGCTGAGCGGCCCGGTCACCTTCAGTGATCCACCCCAGGTTTCCTGTTCATCACGGCCGGGATTGTTACTGAAAGTCACTCTGCCATTTTCCGGTGACCAGGCGTCATAGCCGTTATCGAAATTGGCATACAGCATGCTCAGCCTGGCTTCCCAATCGTTGCCGATTTCCCACAACAGCTTGCCCCGGCTGGTCCATTCATCACGTTCATTGCTGTTATCGATGCCGAGGGAAAGATTGTCGTAAAAACCATCACTGCGATAGTGATGGAGTGAAAAGTGTCCACTGAGGTTTTCCGTGATGCCGCCACCAATCGCCGCCCCGGCCGCGAAGGTGTCGTCATTTCCGGCCAGCACTTCCGCATTCACATTGTAATCCGGGGTCGGGTCAACCGAGCGCACATAGACCAACCCGGCCAGGGCGCTGGCGCCAAAGCGCGTGGCCTGCGGCCCGCGCAGGACTTCCACCTGAGCAATATCGAACACTGAACTGATGCCGCCGACACCGGAAAGGTCGATGTCATCCACGACAAATCCGATCGATGGGTTCGGCGCGCCTTCATATTGCTCCAGTTCTCCAATCCCGCGCAACTGGAAATAGCGTGCCCGTGCGCCGTCGCCAGAAAAATTCATATTGGGAATCAGCGCAATCAATTCTTCGAAATGCTGCAGGCTGGCGGACTCGATGGTTTCGCGGTTCAGCACGGTGATGCTCGAATCCAGTTCCAGGGTGGTCGACTGGCGAAATCCCGCGACCACCACCTCTTCCAGCGGACCCGGGGGATAGTCAAAATCTTCGTCCGACATTTCATCACCGGCGCTGGCCGACAACGACAAAAGCGCGCTGAGCGTAACTAGGAAGGGCTTGATTGTGTTCATCAGGTAGGTCCTATTCCTACGCCGGCATTAACCGGATCAGGTTCAGAGGGTTCCTGCAAACAGATCTCAGGCCATATGGCCACCCCTGAGGAATGCGTTATATTGTAACGGATAATTGGGACAAGAAGAATTCATGCTCAGGAAATTGGCAAAACTGGAACGGCTCTCGCGCCAACTCGACCCCGGACCAGCTGTGCGGAAAGACCTGTTCGAGCAGATTGGGGACTATGCAGAGTCTTTCCTTAACCACCTGCCCGAAACGAAAACCTGGGTCAGCGATGACGACCGAGATGGCTTCACTGCCTCACCGCTGGAGGAAATGCCCGCGGAGATGGCTGACTTGCTGACATTTTTCCGTCACCAGGTAGATACAACCGGCATCCTGCCCGCTTCCGGTGGGCAATTGGGCTATATCCCCGGCGGCGGGTTGTACCCTTCGGCGCTGGGTGACTACCTGGCCGATATCAGCAACCGTTACTCGGGGGTGGCGTTCGCCGGCCCTGGCGCGGCGCGGATGGAACTCTCGCTGCTGCAATGGATGTGCGAACTGGTCGGCTATGATAAATCTGCCGTGGGCGACCTCACATCTGGCGGCAGTACCGCCACCTTGTCTGCACTGGTAACGGCCAGGGATGCTTGCGGGATCGATTTTCAAAACGTCCCCGGCGCCTGCATTTACCTGACGGCACAAGCACACCACTGCATCGGCAAGGCGTTGCACATTGCCGGGCTCAAAGACATTCAGCAACGTACTGTTCCGATGGATCAGCACTACCGGATGGATGTTGAGGCGCTGGAACAACTGATCAAGCAGGACCGGGAAAGGGGCTTGACTCCCTGGTTGGTCGCTGCTGCTGCTGGCACCACCGACACTGGGGCGGTAGATCCCATTGAGGAAATCGCCGCAGTGTGTGAAACGAGCGGCTTGTGGTTCCACCTGGATGCCGCATATGGAGGGTTTTTCCTGCTCTGTGAAGAAGGCCGCGAGCGCCTGGATGGCACCGGGCGAGCAGATTCCATCGTAATGGATCCGCACAAAGGTCTCGGGCTGCCCTATGGAACAGGTGCTGTACTGATCCGGGACGGCCGCCTGCTGGCCAGATCGAATGCCTATTATGCAGATTACATGCAGGATGCAAAACACCCTGATCACGATGAACAAGCAGAATACTCTCCCGCCGATTATTCGCTGGAACTGACCCGCCCATTCAGGGGGCCAAGAATGTGGTTTCCGTTAAAATTATTTGGCCTGAAACCCTTTCGCGCCTCGCTGGCAGAAAAAATCTGGCTGGCCCGCTACTTCCACCAGGAGTTGGGCAAACTGGAGGGATTCGAGGTAGGCCCCTACCCTGATCTGTCCATTGTGACGTTTCGTTACCGGCCCGCCAGCGGAAACCCCAATGCGTTTAACCGGCGCTTGCTTCAAACTGTGCATGACGATGGCAAGGTCTTTATCACGTCAACCATGATTGACGGCAAATACACGCTCCGCCTGGCCGTTCTGAACTTCCGGACCCACCGGGAAACCATCGACTACCTGTTGGAGTTATTGCACCAGAAAGTCCGTGAATTGGGTAGCTGAAGTCATGAATATTGTCGTCATGCTGAGCGCGGGGGAAAATAATAGGCTCCCGCCATGATTTATGTTTTCTTGTTTTTGGTTTTGATCTCGTCAGAGACCGCCATTGCTCAGGGAATAACCAACCCGCTTGGCGGTGGAGCCATCCCTGTTTTCTTTCATCTATTGCTTGGAATAATTCCGCTGCTGTATCTTTTCATTCGATTGACTTTTGGCAGTCGTAATTCAAGTTTACGGCTCTCCTGGAAATCAGCAATTGTTGTGGGTCTGATTGTTATTTACCTGGCCATTGGGATCGCTTACGTAGATTTTGTCGATCAATCTCGCACAATGCGCAATTTGTTGTATTTGTGCATAGAGATGTTTCTGATTTCAATTGGGTTGATTTTCTTGCTTATTAGAAAAAACACTTTCAGGGCCGTGGCGTTTGCTGTACTTGTTGGATCTATTGTGTTGCTCAATTATTACCGGCCCAGGTTGATTGACTTTCATAATCGGATTTATGTCGATAACAGCGGTGAGTATACGATGTTGGATGTCACATACCCTGGGCACTGGAGGTTAATGCATCTGCAGGACGGAAGAATACTTCTGAATATCAATCCGTACCGCCAATATGCCGGTTCCATGCAGAGTAGAGCTTTGAAGAACACCATTCGATCACCGATTTCCCTTGACGAAAAACCAGCCAGTGAAAATCAAAAGATTTTCAGTATTTACAAGTTAAGGATCACCGAAGGACCTTGGGGTTGGACCAGACGACCCCGTGCGTTTTTCAATATTCCTCTGTTAGGTGATGTAACGATCTACAAGTTTGAAAAAGTAGAGATCGGAAAGGGTCTGTTGCTTGATCAAAACCAGCGGGTAGACTGCCATTATCTTTACCAGGCAAGAGAGTCCTCATCAACGATGCCTGTTCCCCAGGGCTACGTTAGCTGGAGCATAGAAGCTAAAGTGAGTGATGGCAGCGTGGTGGCTTGCACACCGTATCGCTGAGGTGGCGCCAAAGCGGATACACATTGCAACAAGCCCAACCGCAAACTCTAAAACAAATTCATCGCCCGGATCTTTTAGACTGGAACGCCATCTGATTCCCGGGCTTCAAAACTTCGAGCGCACGGGTAATCAACGGATCGACACCGCTTTCAATATCGGCCTTCATGTTTAACAGCTCAATATCAACCGGCACGCCTTGGCCTTCAAAACACACCATGTCCGCTGAAAAATATTTTTGATAGGACAAACAATATTTCCAGCCATTGGGGAGCTTTTTATCCAGCGTATAGGAGAATATGCCGTTGGTATGGTCACCAATAATCGTGACATGAGGAAGCTCCTTAATTGCCAGGGCGAAGATCTCACCGCCACTAAAAACAGAGTCGCAGGTCAAGAGCACGATTGGCCCGGTGAATTGCGTGTCACCTTCCGGTTCAATGTGCCAGGTCTTCAGAGCGGAAAAGTCATCTTCGCCAGGACCGGTTTTCGTTCTTCTGTGGAAGGCAACCCGCCGGATGTCGCAAAACCGATTGATGATCTGGATCGCTGTGTCATCGTCTCCGCCGGGGCAGTCACGGATGTCGATGATAAAGCCATCAAACTCCGCAAAATCACCGGCAATCCGATCGAGAACGGCGGTTAATTTGCGTTTTTTGATGCCTTCGAGCTCAAGGATCCGAATATATCCAAAGGCACGCGACCTGCAATAGTGAAGCATCCAGGCCCCGGTCTCGCTGGGCTCAGAAAATCCATTGGCAGCAAGGGTCTTCACCGTCGTTTTAAAAAGCTGCTTGATTTCTTTGTCTGAGAATTCCCGGTAGAACCTCGGCTTTTTTTCCGGAGTGTAAAACCGCTCCTTGCGGCCTTTGGCTTTTTTTATCGTCAGCTCAACATGCCCGTCATTCAATGGGGCGAGCATCTGGCAGAAAATATCAAAAAGCTCATCATCACTGGTTTCACTTGTGACTTTGGGCCTGAACGTTTCGTATTGTTTTTTCCAGTCGACATTGCGCAGCCGAAAGAACGGATACCTGTTGTGAAATCTATTCCACAGGTCTTCAAAATTCTGTTCGGGATCGCGATTGACCATGACAGCGATGAGTTTAGCACCGTCATACAATGAATTATCTGGCTGAAGTCATGGATTTTTGACAGGAGGCCAACTATCCTTTCATTACTCAATTTGCATCTCATACACGACGAGGTTTCACCCCCATGAACTTGATGAATAACGCCGTAATCCAGACCCCGACACCGGTCAACGAGCCGGTCTTGAACTATGCGCCAGGCAGCCCGGAAAAACCGGCGCTGAAGGCGGCCCTTGAAGAGATGGCATCCGTCCAGGTGGAAATCCCCATCATCATTGGCGGCAAGGAGATCAGGACCGGGAACCTCGGCAAGGTCGTAATGCCCCATGATCACCAGCACGTGCTGGGCACCTACCACAAAGCCGGCCCCGAACAAGTCCAACTGGCGATTGACACGGCGGTTGCGGCCCAGGCCGAGTGGGAAAACTTCCGTTGGGAAGAACGAGCGGCTATCTTCCTGAAAGCGGCCGAACTGCTGGCGGTGAAGTACCGCGCCAAAATGAACGCCTGCTCGATGCTCAACGGTGGTAAAACAGCATTCCAGGCGGAAATCGACGCCTCCTGCGAGCTAATTGATTTCCTTCGTTACAACGTGCGCTACGCCCAGGAAATCTACGAGAAACAACCCGAGTCATCCCCCGGTTTCTGGAACTATGTTCAGCACCGTCCGCTGGAAGGCTTCGTGTTCGCCGTCACGCCGTTTAACTTCACGGCAATTGCCGGGAACCTGCCGACCGCTCCGGCCATCATGGGTAACACCGTGGTGTGGAAGCCCGCTTCTTCGCTGGTCTACACCCCCTGGCTGTTCATACAGATGCTCGAAGAAGCCGGCCTGCCACCGGGTGTGATCAACTTTGTGCCAGGCTCCGGCGCCAATGTAGGCGATACCTGCCTGGCCGATCCAAACCTTGCGGGCATCCATTTCACCGGCTCCACCCGTGTCTTCCAGGGAATGTGGAAGACCATCGGCGAGAACATCCATACCTACAAATCCTATCCCAGGATCGTCGGAGAAACTGGCGGCAAGGATTTCATTTTCGCCCACTCCAGCGCTGACACGTCCACGCTGGCAACTGCAATTGTTCGCGGCGCTTTCGAGTACCAGGGACAAAAATGCTCCGCGGCCAGCCGGGCCTATATTCCCCGCTCCCTGTGGCCGGCGGTCGAGACTGAACTGAAAGAACAGATGGGCCGGATCAAGATGGGACCACCCACCGATTTCCGTAATTTCTTCGGGGCGGTAATCGACCAGGCCGCGTTCGATTCGATCTCTGCCTATATTGACTACACCAACGAGAACGAGGGTGGAGAAGTCATTATCGGTGGCGGTTGTGACGACAGCACTGGGTACTTCATCGAACCCACGGTGATCCTGGCGACCGATCCGCATTTCAAAACGATGGTCGAGGAGATTTTCGGCCCCGTGATGACGGTTTATGTCTACGACGACGAGAAATTCGAAGAAACCCTGGAACTGTGCGACAACTCATCCATGTACGCTCTGACCGGCGCCATTTTCGCCCGGGAGCGTGCTGCGGTCAGCATCGCCATCAGTAAACTCGAACATGCTGCGGGTAATTTCTACATCAACGACAAGCCTACTGGCGCAGTGGTCGGACAACAGCCTTTCGGCGGTGGACGCGCCTCGGGAACCAATGACAAGGCAGGATCACAGGCCAACCTGATGCGCTGGGTTTCCACCCGCACAATCAAGGAAACCTTTGTGCCGCCCACGGATTTTGCCTATCCGTTTATGGACGAGGAATGAGCTAGCTGTAAATTCCTGCAGCGTTGTATAAACAAAGCAAATTAGCGCCGTGCCAGGGGGAGGTGCCGGGTGTCTACCTGCAGGACACGTTCTGGACATCCCTGTTCACTCGTAACGCGCTCCCGGCGCGTTATGGTCCTGCAGGTAGACACCCAACACCTCCTGTGCAGGCCGACGTGCGGATTTGCGGCAATCGCAGCTATGCACGAGCCGGTTCGGAGTAAGGGGTCTGCTTACAGGACCCTTTGAAACACGATGTTTCAAGAGGAGGCCACATGGATGTGTTCATGCCGTGTCCTGTAAGCAGACCCCTTGCTTCGGACCGGCGGCCCGTTGGCAATGAATTCACAGCTAGAGGCTGTAGTAAAGATTCATCTCGAAGGGATGGGGGCGGTTGCGCACGGCAATCACCTCCTTCATTTTCTCTTCGATCCAACTGTCGATCAGCTCGCGGCCGAACACACCGCCTTCGAGCAGGTAGGCGTGGTCGTTCTTGAGCGCCTGCAGGGCTTCTTCAAGCGTTGTGGGAATTGAAGTCAGCCGGGCCTGGCGTTCCTCGGGCCAGGCGAACACATTGTCATCAAAGGGACCGAAACCGTTATCCTCGTCGGGCAGAATCCGGTTTTTGATACCGTCCAGACCAGCCATCAGGAGCGCGCTCATCGCCAGGTAATAGTTGCAGGTACCGTCCCCGGTACGAAACTCGATTCGCTTGGATTCCTCGCTGGTGGCGTACTTGGGAATGCGGATTGCGGCGCTGCGGTTGGCGAGGCCGAAGAACAGCTTCACCGGCGCTTCAAAGCCGGGCAACAGGCGCTTGAAGGAATTGGTGCTGGGGTTGGTGAAAGCGGTTAGTGAGCGGCCGTGCTGCAGAATTCCGCCAATGAAGCAAAGCGCTTGTTCCGAAAGGTCGGCATAGCTGCCTTTTTGGTAAAAAATATTGCGGCCATCCTTGCGCAACTGGATGTGGAAGTGCATACCATTTCCGGGTTCATCGTACAGTGGCTTGGGCATAAAAGTCGCCGTCAGACCATGATTCAGCGCGCAGTTGTGAACGATGTCCTTCACGTACATCATCTTGTCGGTCACCAGTTCAAACGGCAGGAGTTCCGTTTCAATTTCCTGCTGTCCTGACAAGCCAACCTCGTGGTGGTGGTAGCGGATCGGGCAGCCAGCGGCCTCGATCAGGCGCACCATCTCTTGACGCACCTGTGCATGTTTATCGAATGGCGTGTCGATGTGATAGCCCTTGCGGTGCGCCACCGCGGTACCGTCGGCATCGAGGTAGCCGCCGGGCAAATCTTCCTTGTTCTCATCCGAGGTAAAACGGTAACCGGCGCTGTACTTGCCGTTGTTGATCACCGCTTCGTTAAACAAGTAAAACTCGAATTCCGGCACCCACAGGGAAGTGTCCGCAATCCCGCTTTCGACCATGAACTTTTGAGCGCGGCTGGCTACCGTGCGTGGATCTTTATTAACCCCGAGCCGGGTATCCGCATCACAGATATAGCTCAACATTCTCAGCGTCGGGGCCTCGATGAAGGGATCGATGATCGCTGTGGTGGGATCCGGCAGCAACACCATGTCCCCGGCCTCGACCGATTTCATGCCCGGAATGCTGGAGCCGTCGAACGGGATACCATTTTTCAGCACGTGATCCAGGCGCCGGGAGGGGAACGTGATGTGGTACCAGTTTCCGACCAGGTCGGCGTACTTGAGGTCGATGCTCTCGACACCCTGCTCTTCAATCAAATTTCTGACATCAATCAGATTCATGGTCTTACGCTCGTTGGAAACGGGAGATTTTTGAATTCTTTTTGCATCGCTCAATTATACTTCGAGCCATGACGTTAGCCGAACTCTCAAATCACTATTTGTTGATCAGGCAACTGCATATCCTGACCGTGGTGCTGAGCATCACCTTATTCACACTCCGTTTCCTGCTGCTCATTCGCAGCCCGGCCTGGCAGCCTGGGCGTTGGCTTAGAGTCTTACCTCATGTCAATGACAGCCTGCTGCTGATTTTTGCGATACTTTTGTGCATTATCATTCAGCAAGCGCCGCTGATAACACCGTGGCTTACTGAAAAGGTAGCGGCTGTCATTTTGTATATCCTGGCTGGCATGTTTGCCTTGAAGTGGTCAAAAACTCGCCTGAGCAAAATCATTTGGTTTATGATCGCACTCTTCATGTTCACCTACGCTGCGAATATCGCAATCAACAAAGGGTAGACGACGAGATGCGGCCTGCAAGCTACACTCTTGAGATCAGAAGCGACAATGCCCGCAGGGCCGTAACAGCCTGGCTGATGCTCGGGCTGGCTTCACTGGTTGGCGCCGGTTTGTTCTCCATTCTGCTGGTACTGGCCCGCACGCCGGCAATCCAGGAACTGACGCCACTGATCGATTTTTTCCGGGTTGCACTGGTTGTCCACGTCAACCTTTCGGTGGTGATCTGGCTACTGTCGATGGCCGGGATGATGTGGAGCCTGAGTTCAACCAGGGACCGGCCCGCCTGGGACCGCTTTTCCTTCATCCTGGCCGCAGCCGGCACCGCTATAGTGATCATTTCGCCATTCATCGGCGCGGCCGATCCACTGATGAACAACTATGTACCCTTGCTCCGCCACCCGGTTTTTTACACTGGGTTGATTTTGTTCACCCTGGGAATCGCGTCTCATCTTCTGCGCTCTGTCACCTCCTCCGGAAGGTCATTTGCGGGCCTCGATGGTCATACTGCCCTGCAATTTGGCATCACGCTTTCTGCGGTAACTGCAGCCGCGGCCATTGGCGCATTGATCGCTTCCTGGGCCGGCATACCACGCGAGATGAGCGGTGAGGTCTACTACGAATTCCTGTTCTGGGGCAGCGGCCACGTGGTGCAATTCACGCACACCATTTTGATGATGGTTGCATGGGTGGTGCTGGCGGAAGGTAGTGCTTGCCGTTTCGAGTTGAGTCCCAGGCTGACGCTGATCTTTCTGACCATCCTGGCTTTGCCTGTCATTACCGTGCCGTTTCTTTATATCGCGCACGACATCATTTCACCGGGCCACCGGCTGGCTTTCACTGAACTAATGAAGTTTGGGGGGCTGTCCAGTTTACCCCTGGGCCTTGCGGTTGTTGTCAGCGTATTAAAAGCCGGCAGGCCGTCTCCTGAATCCGGCCCGGAAGCGCGCTATCTCCGCTCCGCTTTGCTGGCTTCAATTACCCTGTTCGCGGTCGGCGGAGTTCTCGGCTTCCTGATTTCCGGTCTTGATATCGTGATCCCGGCCCATTATCACGGCTCAACCGTGGGCGTGACCATCGCTTTCATGGGGCTTTGCTATTACCTGCTGCCCCGTCTCGGCTTCGGCGCATTACCCCCCCGGCTGGCCCGGTGGCAACCGTATCTTTATGGTGGAGGACAGTTGCTGCACATTATCGGCCTGGCCTGGACCGGCGGCTACGGTGTGCAACGAAAGACGGCAGGCCTGGCGCAAGGCGTAGACCGCCTGGGCGAAGTCGCCGGCATGGGCCTGATGGGACTGGGCGGCCTGATTTCCGTTATTGGCGGCCTGCTGTTCCTGGTCGTTTGTTACAAATCCATCCGCGGCAGGAGCTGAATATGTCCGACCTGATCCTTTTCACCCTCAACGCCATCGTGATCTACCTGCTGTCTGACTGGCTGGTCCGGCTGATCGAAAAGCGCCGTGGCAAAGCATTAAAGCAGCGCCAGGTGATTTTCTTCGCGATTTTCCTGACCTTGGCTTTGGTCAGCTTTCGGTTTCTGAAGCTCCTTCTCGGCCCACCCGGCTAGATCCTGTTGGAGCGGGCCATGCCCGCGATTTTTTAAAAGATTGCCAGAAAAAGAATCGCGGGCATGGCCCGCTCCTACGAGTAAAATTAGTGATCGCCGAGGCTGTGGTGGAGCCTGGCGTCGAACGTGGCGAAGTGGTTTCCAAACCAGTCCGCCAGGCTTTTTTGCAGGGTTTCCCGGCCGGACTGCGGGTCGTCGGTGAACGCATCCATCATGTCCCGAATCTCGTCCAGCAAATCTTCGTGCTGGTCCTTATGCGCCTCAAATTCCTCGTATTTTGCTTCGCGCATATGCCGCTCTTCCAGCGCAAAATGAGACGCAACACCCGCATAGATATCTTCCAGGCACGACTCGATAGCCACCGGATCGGATGCTTCCGCCATGTGCTCGTAGACCTCGTTGATCATCCCGATGAGTTCGCGGTGTTCGTGATCCACCGAAGGGATTCCAAGTGCATAGGCGGGTTTCCACTCAAGCAGTGTCATCGCTCATTCCTGTTTGAATACAAATGATTGCTGGATGTCGTCGAACTCGACGACCAGGTGTTTCCCCGGCGCAAGTTCAACTTCTTGCTCCAGCGTAAAATCAAAATCCGGAGATTCCCCAGTTTCGTTCATCCCGATGAACAGATGCTGGCTTCCGCCCTGCACCGTCAGACGTTTGTATACGTTGGATGAGCCATCCTTCCACAAGCCGGCTGGCTGTTTTATGGCTTCGTACAACGTCTCCCCATTTGCGCTGAATACGACTCTTATGGGAAGCCGCTCACGCGGGCAGTCATCCGGCTTGCGCATATTCGGCGGAAGTTTGTTGAGTTCCTCCTGGGTCAGCTTGCGGCATTCGCGGATCCGCTGACCGGCGTGGGAAAACGACAGGGAGATCATCGCCCTGCCATCATCTATCAACTGGAACCGGGGCCAGACGGATAAGTAGCCCACGATGACGGCAAATGTAAGATAGGTAAACGCGGTAACGGGGATTTTCCACCGATTGGTGCGACCAGGTGGAGGGCCATGCACTGCTTCAGTAGCTGTCGGCAGGGATTCCCTCAATGCCGTCACGATTGCCGCCAGATCTCCACAAACCGACCAGGGCTCTTGCCAGCCCAGGGCAATACGACTGTTGTCGACACGCTTGCGCAATTGAGGATCACGTTGACGGGCGATGCGCTCAGATGTCCATTCAGCACCAAACCGGTACTGGCAGTCGCCACCGGGGCACCCTGCCAGCACCACACCATCCGCCAGATTGCGGCTCAACACAAAATCGATAAATGACGGAGGCAATTGCCCGGCACAGATGATCTCAACAACCACCGCCTGAGTATCCTTCAAGCGGGTCGAGCGGACATTATCACGGCAGGTGAACACCATGATCCTGTGATTTCCCTGCAGGCGCTCCGCCGCTTCGAGAATCTTTTCCCGTAACAAAGCCGCGGTCAAATCCGGACTATCAATCCCCGGTGAGAGTGCAGTATGACGGCGAAAAGGCGTTGCCGTCGGGCAGGAACCAGTACAGATCCCGCAGCTCATGCACAAGCCCGAATCGACTACGGCCTCTGTTTCATAAGCCATGCCATCACTACGCGGTTCCATGATAATGGCGCCGAAAGGACAATCATCGGCACAGCGCGCACAGCCGTTGCAGTTTTCAAGATCAACCTCGGCAGTTGATTTTCCTTTCATTGGCGGCAGCCACGGCACCATGCACAACAGCAGGCTGGTGCCGGTGAGCAAAGCCCACACCCAGCCCGGCGACCAGTGCTTCATCAACGGATAGACCAGCAGGTAGTACCAGTCCAGGCCCAGGCTCGGCGGCACCACGCTCATGTCCACCTCGCCCTGGCTCAGTGCAGGGTAGACCAAAGACAAAACAGTCATCGCGACCAGGCTGCCCGCCATCAGTACCCGTGGCGGATTGATCCTGGGACCGTTGATGCGCAGGACGTGCAGCCATATTCCAAAGACCAGGAACAGCGGCAGGCCAATCAGGTGCACGAATGCCATCAAGGTAAAGAAACGATCACTCAGCACGTCGGCACTGAGGAAGTTACGCGCCATCGATTCGCTGAAGATCGGCAGCCAGTCCAGAAGTTCCGCCGAAGTCAGTGCGACGTACCAGCCCAACTGGTCCCAAACCATCCAGTACCCGGTAATCCCAAGCGGAATCACCAGCCACAGTAGCGGCACCCCGGTCACCCAGCTAAACCAGCGGTTTCCCCGGTGCCGGTCATACAGGAACTCTTTGATGATGTGCAAAACCAGCGTAATGATCGCCGCATCCGACGCGTAACGGTGGAGGCTGCGCATCACTCCCCCCAGGTACCACTGCTCGTGGGTCAGGTATTCAACCGATTCGTAAGCGCCCACGACGCTGGTCTTGAAGAATATAAACAGCCAGATGCCGCTGACCGTTACGATCCAGAAAAAATAGATGCTCAGGGCGCCGAGGAAATTCAGCGGATTGAGTTGCTGGCCGAAACCACGGTCTAACACACGCCTGAAGGGATCGAACAACCACCGGCCGGTTTTTTGTAGCAACTTCAACAATCTTATCTACTCTTCTTCTTACGGCGCGCCCGCGAATATTCCAGTAACAGCCAGAACAACACGGAGAGCAAAGCTATGGCGCCGACCCCCATACCCACGAACAGGGAGTAATCAAACTTGTAACGACCGGTATTGGGATCGTACACCGTGCAAAAGAGCTTGATCCGGTTCAACAGGCCAGACCCGATGTGGTCGCCTGGCTGCGGCCGGTTGTAAACCAGTTCCTTGATCGGCTCGACTAGCCAGGGAAGCTCGAACGCCGCGCCGTATACCTGCCGGTAGACCACGCCGTCGCGGTCGATCACGGTAACCTGGTTGATGTGGTCAAAACCACGCGGTGACGGAAAATAAACGAAACCGATGTTGTCCACCAGCCTAGCTAGCTGATCGGCCGAGCCGCTCAGGAACTCCCAGTTGGGATCATCAATGCTTTGCTTGTTCGCAAATACGCGCATCGCATCTGGCGTGTCTACTGGTGTATCGAAACCGATCGTAAGAACCTGAAAGCTATCTTCACCCATGGCCTCGCGGGCTGCCTCCACTGCAGTCGCCAGGTGCCGGGTAATCGCTGGACAGACATGGTGACAGGAAGTGAAGATCAAGCTGATCAGCAACGGTTTTCCCTGGTAGTCCGACAGCTTGACCGCTCGCCCCTGCCGGTCATAGAACAAATAGTCGTCTAAGGGCTTGCCGATGGCGGCCTGCGAAGTGGCAACTGCGGAATCGGCATCGTAGCCTCCATCCGTGGCGTCACTTTCAGCGTGCAGTGTCACAGCGCCCGTGATTGACCACAAAAGCACTGACAGGAGGATACCTGTCCGCTTGCTGATCATTGTCTGTATTGGCTCCAAACCGGTCATCGTGTCATTTTGCTCCAAAAAAAACGCCGGGCAAACCTACCCGGCGCTTTTTTGCTCTTGAATAACCCTATGACATCGGCCAGACCGATGCCAGGTATTTCCAGTTGATGGTGTAATAAACCACGAAAGTAGCCAGGAACAGCAAGGCCAGTGCAAAGGTGCCCGGAGCCGCAAAGCCCCATTTGCCGGCTGCCGCGTGTCCGCCTGGCGGCTCGACAATCGGCGGCGCCTTCATCAGGCGCGTGGTTTCCGTACCATAGTTGGATTCGGACTCGACGCGTTTACCCAGGAACACCGAAACCACGGTAATCAGCACGAAGATCGCACCACCCACCACAGCTGCCGTTCCGCTGACGCCCACCAGGGCCATCAAGGTAAATGCACTGGCCGGATAATCAAAGCCCAGCGCCGAGTCCGTGAATGCCATATCCCAGTGGCGGCGCTCCACGCCGAGCGTGCCGGCGCCCATCATGACCAGGGAGAACACCATCATGCCGATGCCGAAAATGTACGGCTGCCACTTGGCCAGGCCAGGCAGGAACACCTGGCGCCGGAACAAGACCGGTATCAGGAAGTAGGTCAATGACATGAACGCCAGGGTGGTTCCGATGACAACCGTTGCGTGGAAATGGCCTGGCACATAAATCGTGTTGTGGATGATGATGTTGATCTGCTCCGTACCCATCACCACGCCGGAGATTCCACCCAGGAAACCAAAACCGATCAAGGAGAGAAACATGCCCGAGAACACCGGATTTCCCCACGGCGCTTTGCGCAGCCATTCGAACATGCCCTTGGTAAAGCCTTTGGCCCGCTGGGCAACTTCGATGGAACCGGGAACCGTCAAACCGTGAATCATGCTGGCCAACACCGCCAGGTACATGGCGTAGGAGGTGTTGAAGATCTTCCAGGTAGAGCTGAGGCCCGGATCCACCAGCAGGTGGTGAGCAGCCGCCAGTTGCAGGAACAATATATACAGAACGAACGCCGTTCGGCTGACCTTTTCGGACAGGGGCCTGGCGCCAAAAACAATGGCTGCAATGGCATACCAGACCGCCACGTGAGCGGCCACGTTGATCTGCTGTGATGAATGGCCAAAGCCCCACCAGATCAGGCGGTACATCGCTGCATCGATGTTGGAGATCAGGCCGATCGACCACATATAGGTGGGGACCAGGATCACCGCACCCATGGCAATCGTAAAGATGGCGATGATGGCTGCCGTCAGCGCGCCAAATGTCACCAGAGGAATCGACCCTTCGTAGGTCTTTTCTTCTTTCGCGATCACCAGCGTGCCAAGAAAGATAAAGCAGCCGATCAGGGCGCCAACGGCAAACAGGATCAGCCCAAGATAAAACATCGGTTCCGCCGGCATCGGGACGTAGGACGTCATCATCACCGATGAGTTGCCACTGAACACCGACACGTTGTTAATCACGGCGCCCAACACCATCATGATGAAGGCTACCCAGCCCAGCTTTGGCGTCGCCAGGCGGCACCGCAACAGAGTGGACGAACAGAAATACAGTACGGCAATCTCGAAAAAGATGATCCAGAAAATCAGCATATTGATGCCGTGTGTGGTCAGCAGCTGGTAAAACCTGTCAGCCGGAAGCAGGTGAACCGTCGGCCAACGTGTCAATGTGATCAAAAGTGCTGTCACGCCTCCCACGAGCAGTGCAACAACCCCCGCAACCGCATTGAGCCGCATTAGCGTTTCGGCTGGTTTGTGGAACTGTAATCCCGATTCCGGGCAGGTCCTGAATTGTCTGTTTATCATGATCCGCCCTCCGTGATGTAGATTTTGCCGACCATGTTGTGGTGGCCGATGCCGCAATATTCGTTGCAGATGATGGTCTGATCACCGCTGGTGTCGGGCGTAATGGTCAACACCATTTCATATCCCGGAAGGATCTGAGTATTGATGTTAACCGGCTGCAACGAAAAGCCGTGCTGCCAGTCCATCGATGAGATGTGCAGCCGGTAAGTCTGGCCTTTCTCGAGTTCCAGCAGTGGCCACCATTGCCAGAGCCGTGCGATCAGGTAGACATCGCTACCCGGAGGGGGATGAACCACAGGCATATTCTGATTGGTTTCGGTCCGGACCGTATACTGGTCGACCATTGCCTGCGTTTTTGCCATGTAGGCCTCCGGCGTAGTCCGGTAAGCTTCGTTCGAGAGGTTTTGCTTACCATAGACATGCCAGAGCGGCATCATGACGAACATAATTAGCGACCAGATCAGCGCGAGCATGATCCAGGCTCCTTCGACCCGATCCAGTGGTTGTTTCCACCAGAGAGTCTCCGACGGTGGTTGAATAGCAGTCACGTTGTCACCTTTGTCTTGTTGTTGTCAGGGTGCTACGGGAATGGATACGAGTTCCATGATTCCCCAGACGATGTAAAAAACGGTGGGAACAACCACGCCGATAAAAAGTAGCAGGAATGGATTGTCCATGATGCGTTGCATGACAGGAACGCGGGTTTCTTGTTCAGCCCCGGTTGTTTCTTGGTTCATGTGTGAGTCCCTCGTGATGTTGCGATCGACGAAAATAAACCTCGCCATTTTAATGATAGCATTAACAAAAGCCTTGTCTAATTGATTCAGATCAATACCTTAATTAATTGCAGTATGATTGGGCCACAAAAATATCACCGAGAGAAATATGCCAACAATGTTTTCAAAATCAATCTGGCTTGGCCTTGGCTCCACCCTGATTCTTGCAGCATGTGGCGGAGAGTCAGGCCCAGGACCGGAAATTCACGACAGCAAATACGTTGCACTCAGTGAAGACGGCGCCCAGCTTGAAGCGGGTGAAACCGGGCCGTGCGTGCTGGATCAGTTCACCGGACTAATCTGGGAAGTGAAAACTAGCACAGCCGGGCTGCATGACCGCAACGGCACTTATTCCTGGTTCAACCCCGAAGAAGACCACAGTGGCGAGCTGGATTACCGCGGCAAGCACAATGGCGGCAACTGTGATGTCAGCGATTGTGATACGTTCGCACTAGTGCAAGCAGTCAACGAAGCGGGACACTGTGGACACAACGACTGGCGAATGCCAAGCAGGGATGAACTCGGGTCGATCAGCGATCCACGCAAAACTTTGACGCCGCCAAGCATCAATATCAACTATTTTCCACACACCCGGTCCGGCGATTACTGGTCATCCAATGATTACCAGTTTCAGTGGAACACTGCCTGG
>Ga0164313_10001682_pt1 | contig 19602 bp, 19 predicted proteins | sample GuaBasSedimGuay4_FD_113735 | JGI IMG/M metagenome (GOLD analysis project Ga0164313, IMG submission 113735) | Subseafloor sediment microbial communities from Guaymas Basin, Gulf of California, Mexico - Guay4, Core 4569-4, 0-3 cm | ecosystem: Environmental > Aquatic > Marine > Hydrothermal vents... | reverse complement strand
CGTGTTGCAGCCATTTCATCCAGTTGAGCACGCTGTTCATCGGTAAGGTAGCTAAACATCTCTGATAATGCCCTGCTGCTTAATTTCAGGCGTTCGGTAGTCAGATGTCCTTCTTTTTCTGCCAGTGCGGTCACTGCACTTTCATCATACTGGTCGGCTTTTACCAATTCCTTCAGTTGCATCTGACCGGCCTTCATTTCACCCATGATGGGGCGGATTTCAGTTTTCAGTTCCTGCATAATGGCCTGAACATTTTCTTTTTGCTCGTCACTCAGGTCGAGGCGGCGCATTGCACGGGTAAACTGTTCGATGACCGGCATTCCCTGCATACCACGTTGACCACCAGGGCCGTATTTTCCGGGACCTGAGTTACGCGGTGTGAAATCTTCATCCTGTGCAAAGCCGTTACCTGCAGCCATGAGGAATGTTGCTGCGATCATGGTTTTCATAAGTGTCTTCATTGCTTTATCCTGTTTTGGAGTAGTGATGGAGTGTCGTACTCTATAAGACACCATTTCATTGTCTGCTTGGGTTATTGTTGTGTAAAGAAAGGTAAAGTCATACTAATAATCATGATGTTGTTTAAAATCAGTTTGCAATCAAAGCAGGTAATACCATGACACAAACCATACTCATTGCGGACGACGACACCGAACTGTGTGAACTGCTTGGTGAGTACCTTGGACTGGAAGGTTTCGAGGTACGGCTTGCACACGATGGTGAGCAGGCGCTGCTTGAATCCCGCCGGCCCGGTGTGGATGTGATGGTGCTGGACATCATGATGCCGCGCATGAACGGTATTGACGTGTTACGTAATCTGCGTAAGGAATCCGAACTGCCTGTGATCATGCTGACCGGGCGCGGGGATGACCTCGATCGTATTATCGGTCTGGAGCTGGGTGCTGATGATTACCTGGCGAAGCCGGCCAATCCACGTGAACTATTAGCCCGCATTCGTGCCATCCTGAGGCGTTCCAGCGGTCAGTCCAGCATTGCGCCGCTGGAAGTTGGCGATCTGGTGCTAAATCAGGGCGGTCGCGAATTGCACCGTGATGGTCTGGCAATTGACTTGACCAGCACCGAGTTCAGCATCATACAACTGTTGCTGCAACACAGCGGTGATGTGGTAGAGAAAAAGGATTTGTACCTGGCGGCCCTGGGCCGTGAACCGGTGGCTTATGACCGTAGCATTGATATGCATGTCAGTAATTTGCGTCGCAAGCTTGGATCGGCAGGTGATGGCAGTGAGCGCATCGAAACCATCCGTGGTATCGGCTACCAGTATCGTCACTGAAGGATTACCCAATGCCACGTTTATTCTGGAAACTGTTTTTCACCCTGTGGTTGAGCATCATGGCATTTGCTGCCGTGGTCAGCTGGATTAACCAGACGGTCGTATTACAACATGCAGTTGACTCCCCCAGGCAGGGTTTTGAGGTTAATCTGGATCGTTTCAAATCCCGCCTGTCGCGGGAAATGCAGGTGGATGGCGAGCAGGCGGTTAAGCAAACCCTGCGCGATTTGCCCCGCGGTATACGTGATCATATTTTTGTGCTGGATGCTGATGGCAGAGAGCTACTGGGCCGTGAACATGTACTGAATAAAATGCGACAGGGCCGTGTCAGAGTTTCCAGCAAGTCAATGCAAGGCAGTGATGGCCGGGCTTATACCCTGATCAGTGCCGGCCGTCTGCCACCACGTGCGTTACTCGCCCCCGGCCCTCGCGGAGTAGAGAAGCGACTGCTGGTGGCGGCAGTGGTCAGCGCCTTTTTCAGTTTTCTGCTGGCCCGTTACCTGGCGGCGCCATTGGGGCAATTGAGCCGGGCAAGCCGAAAACTGGCGACCGGTGATCTGACCGTCAGGGTAGGGACTCCGCTTAACCAGCGCAAAGATGAATTCGGGCAGTTGGCGATGGATATGGATGAAATGGCGGAACGCCTGCAAGTTTCACAGCAGGCCAACCGGCGTTTGTTGCGGGATGTGAGTCATGAGTTGCGTTCGCCGCTGGCACGTCTGCGTGTAGCCCTGGAAATAGCCCGTAACAAGGATAGCAACCACGTTGTTGAGGAGCTCAATCGTATCGAGCTGGAAAGTGAGCGGCTGGAGAAACTGGTCGACGAGGTGCTCAGCTTATTACGTGAGTCAACGGCGGCACAGGCGCTTAAACTGCAGAAATTCGACCTGGCAGAGTTATTGCAGGACCTGGTCGATAATGTGAACTATGAGTTGGGTGAAGCGGGTGGGCATGTCGGCTTGCATGCGCAATCCCCGTTGTCGTTGGAGGCAGACCGGGACTTGCTATGGCGTGTATTTGAAAATTTATTGCGCAATGCCCTGATCCACGGCGGTGCAGATGGTGCGATCGAGGTCAGTGCGGTCACTTTACCCGGTGATGAAATTGCAATTAGCATTAAGGATTCAGGCCCGGGAATTGCAGAACACCATCTGGAGCATATTTTTGAGCCTTTTTACCGGGTTGATGAATCACGTGTACGAAAAACAGCTGGACGTTCCGCCGGCCATGGACTTGGCCTGGCGATTGCAGCCTCCGCCGTACGGCGGCATGGTGGCAGAATCACCGCAGTCAACCGGGGCAGCGGGGGGCTGGAAATGCGGATTGTATTACCGGTTTTGGTAGATTTGTCAGGCGCGTGAATAAGGGAATGCCAACACGGCTTCAAGCCGGTCAGCACCGCAGATAGCCATCAGCAAGCGGTCCACACCCAACGCGACACCGGCACATTCCGGCAAGCCACAGGTCAGTGCCGTCAACAAGTGTTCATCGATCTTGCAGGGCTGCTCTCCGCGCTGCTGACGTTGTGTGTTTTCGGCCTCAAAACGTCTTTTCTGCTCTGTTGCATCGGTTAATTCCTGATAGCCGTTGGCGACTTCCGTTCGCCCGAGATAGAGTTCAAAGCGTTCAGCAACGCGCGGTGATGCCTCGCGGATATTGGCCAGTGCCGCCTGGTTGGCCGGGAAATCATAGACAAATGTCAGGCCGGATTGCGGCAGGGCGGGCTGGATAAAATGACTGAGCAACAGATCCAGCCATTGCCGCTGGTCAAGTTCGATATCATGCACGCCATGGTGTTTTGCTGTACTTGCCAGTGTCTCAATATCGGCAGTGAAAGGATCAATCTCCAGATATTGCTGGAAGAGTTCACGGTAACTGAGTTTTTGTAGTGGCCAGTGATCAAATTTGCCCCGACCACAATGTAAAACCAAAGCTGTGACTTCATCCATTAAACGGTGGTAATCAAAAGCTATGCGGTACCATTCGAGCATGGTGAATTCGGGGTTGTGGTGGCGTCCGGCCTCAGCGGCCCGGAAAACCCGTCCCATCTCATAAATATCTCCGCTGCCTGCCGCCAGCATACGCTTCAGAGCAAACTCCGGCGATGTGCGCAGATAGCCACCTTTATCGGTCCTGACCGACTGGATTTCGGGGTCCGTATTGCCGGCTTTTGAAATCAGCGGTGTTTCAACCTCGAGGACACCCTGATCTGAAAAGTAACTACGTATGTCCTGTAGCAAGTCCGCGCGCGCTTTTAAATGTACCGCTGAGGCCGCGGGTTGCCAGTCAGCCATTAATGTCTTCACCGGCATATATAATCTGCAGGTCCAGCCCGATCGTATGCAGTGCCTGGCGCTCATACTCAAGATCGGTGATGGTCAACGGGTGTGTTTCCATCCAGTTTGCGGGCAAGGCCAGGTAGATGCTTGTGTCAACCAGCCTGATTTTAGATTCCGGTATGGCTTCAGCGTCCCGTGTTCTGCAAAAAACCCATGCCAGCCGCATACATACAAGGCCCCGGCGGAGCTCATTGTGTAAGCGTTCTGGAAGCCGTGCCGCATAGTCTTCGGGAATGTCACGTCGTTGATAAGCGACCAGCGTCGCCAGATATAGCTGTTCCTGGCGTGAGAACCCTGCCATGTCAGATGCTTCTACCAGGTAGGCTGAATGCCGCTGATAGCTATTATGCGCCAGGCTTAGTCCGGTCTCATGCAGGTCGGTGGCCCAGGCTAATAAAGCCCGCTGGGCGTCATTGGCTTTATCTGGTGGTGTCAATTGATCGAACAGCGACAGAGCGGTTGTTTGCACACGCTTCACTTGTGCGCGGTCGACTGCAAAACGGGCCATAAAGGCTTTGACCGCCTTGTCTCTCGGGTCACGCTCCTCAAGTCGACCAATCAGGTCATACAATAAGCCTTCCCGCAATGCATAAGGTGATATAAGCAACTCATCAATATTCAGTGCTTTGAAACAGGCCAGCAAAATTGCAAGACCGCCAATAAAAACGGGCTGACGGCGCTCACTCAAGCCTTCAATACTGATTTCGGGCAGCGTATCAAATGAAAGAGCTTTTTGTTTGAGATTCTCCAGTGCCTTTGCTGTTATGCCTTTGCCGGACCAGCCATTAGCTGCGCAAATAGCTGCAGCAGAACGGATCGTTCCCGAGGAACCTACAGCTCTTTGCCAACCCGCCTTTTTATACACGGACTGTATGTCCTGTAATTCTGCTGCCACCGCACGCTGGGCTTTTTTCAGGCGTTTTTCAGTGATCTTGCCGTCGGCAAAAAACCGCTTGGTCATTGAAACACAACCAAACTGCATGCTTTCCATTTCAACGGGGTCGAAGCCTTCGCCGATGATCAGTTCGGTGCTGCCACCACCGATGTCCATGACCAGTTGTTTTTGCTGCTGGTCGGCAACCCACTGGGTGACACCCTGGTAGACCAGGCGTGCTTCTTCACGCCCCGCGATGATATCGATCGGGTATGCCAGAGACTGTTCGGCCTCGAGTAGAAATTCATTGGCGTTTTTGAGGCGGCGGAATGTCTGGGTACCAACGGCGCGAATATTTTTTGCCGGAATGCCGCGCAGACGCTGGCCGAAACGGGACAGGCAATCCAGTGCACGCTGCTGTACCACCGGGTCAAGATTGCCATCAGCATCCAGCCCACCACCCAGCCTGACCATTTCCTTGATACGGTCCAGCACACGTAACTCACCGTGCTCGCGGCGCGCGACCAATAAGTGGAAACTATTACTGCCCAGATCAACGGCAGCGTAGGTATCTGATTGAGAATCAAGGTTCATAGATCTTCATTATCACATTTGACGGGTGTGACTGCATTGCTTGTGGGTAGGATATTTTCTGCAGATTACGCAGATTAAAGGGCAAGAGCATAAGGGCGGGTTGGCGCTGGCTTCGATTAGTTCATTACCATCCGATAGCCGCATCCCGGCTTGGTGATTGGGATTCTTGTAGGAGGTAGCAGCTCTGCTGCTCGCGATTCCTTACTTATATTTAAAACTCAAATCCAGTTCCAGTTCCTCATAATCATATAGATAGGTTTCGGTGACCGGGTCAAAGCTATTACCGAAGAAGTCATCATCGTCACCAAAGAAAGAACCAAGCCCCTTGGTGTCAAATACGTAATAACCAACACCGGCCACCAGTTTTACATCACCGATATCCATATTGATGCCCGCCTGAGTTGCGTAAGCGAATGACTGTTCATTTTTGCTGTCACTTTCGATCCAGGTGCCCAGCCCATTGACGAAGAAAATGTCATTGGCCCAGGAAAAGCCGATACCTTCCGGCCGCCAGTCGCTATCCCAAAGCAAGGCATTTTTACCACTATCAACCAGGTAGTTTTTAAATTTACCGCCAACCACGTGTGTGCCTTTCATTCCGGACCAGTCAAAATAGGCCAGATCAACTCTCAGGTCTTTGCTTGAGCCACCGCCGCCGAGGGTCTGGTTTGAAGAAACCGGGTCTTCGCCACCGGAAGCTAGTCCAAGACCGACTTCTATGGTCGGGGTAACATCGGCAATCAGTGCCGCGCGGGCACGGATCCGGTTGCGATCCCGGTTTGGCTTGCCTTCAATATTGAAAGTCTCATAGCGATAGCGGAAGTCACCCTGCCAGCGAATGGTATCGGTCCAGTTCATCATCTGAAGCAGCCTGGGAAACAATCGGTGACAAGAGCAGTAAAGTGCACACCATTGTAGTAAGTCGGAAAGATTTTATATATTTAAATGCCATGACTGGTATTTCCTTGAGTTTAATAGACAAAATATCTTTAATCGGCTGCTGTCAGGGACATCCCGGGCAATCAGTTTTGTCGAATGCTTATTGAAATTTCACCATTTCCCGTGCGGCGACTTTGGCTGGCAGCGGGATGTAGCCGTCCTTGACTACCACTTCCTGACCCTGGCGCGATAACACCAGCTTGAGAAATTCACGTGTCAGTGGAGACAAGGGTTTGCCCGGCTCTTTATTCACATAAACATACAGAAAACGTGATAACGGGTAAGCACCGGTGATGGCATTCTCCGGGTTCGCGGCAATGAAAGGTTTACCTTCTTCACGTGTTAATGGAACCGCGCGAACAGATGAGGTTGTGTAGCCAATACCGGAGTATCCAATGCCATTGATGGATGTACTGGTTGATTGCACAACAGATGCCGATCCGGGCTGCTCGTTAACCGTATTGCGGAAATCGCCTTTGCAAAGTGCTTTGCTTTTAAAGTAGCCGTAGGTACCGGACACGGAGTTACGACCATATAGCTGGATTTCGCGAGCAGCCCATGAACCTGAAAGCCCCAACTGTCCCCAGGTATCAATTTCTTCGGGGCCACGGCAGGTTCGTGTGGATGAGAAAATTGCATCGACCTGGGCGATACTGAGTCCTTCAATCGGGTTATCTTTATTAACAAATACCGCCAGAGCATCGATTGCAACAGCAATCGCGGTGGGCTTGTAGCCAAACCTGTTTTCAAACTCTTCGATTTCCTTGTCCTTCATCAGGCGGCTCATTGGTCCAAGGTTTGAAGTGTTCTCTGTAAGCGCCGGTGGAGCAGTCGATGAACCGGCTGCCTGGATTTGCACATTGACATTGGGGTAGGTCTTCTTGAATGACTCAGCCCACAGGGTCATCAGGTTGGCCAGTGTGTCAGAGCCAACACTTGACAGGGTGCCTGAAACACCACTGGTTTTTTCATAAGCCGGTAAGTTGTCGTCAATGGTTGTCTGGGCGAAGCTATTTGAGATCCCCAGCAACATACAGGTTGAAATAACAGCAAGCGTTTTAATGTTCATAAAAACTGTTCCTTTAAAAGTGATTTTTCCAGTGTGACCAGCACGGCCTGAAGCCTTGGCTAATGTCAGACGCTGACAGCTTAGTGCTGGTAAATGACAGTTTTATGACAGGATTACAGATTTATAACAGGGGGCGAGTGTTTTGTGCCACTTTGGCTGAGAGGGCTGACGGGCTGCTTCTATCTTTTTCTGGTGTGCGGGAAAATACAGCGGAATTCGCTTCCCTGGCCTAGTTCACTGCTTATCTCCAGACGGGCTTCGTGACTGTTCAGGACGTGTTTAACAATGGCGAGACCCAGGCCGGTACCGCCGGTGTGACGGGCACGATCACTTCCGACCCGGTAGAATCTTTCGGTGAGCCGCGGTATGTCCCTGTGTGGTATGCCAATACCACTGTCACTGACCTTGAACACAAGGCCTTCGTCTGTTTCCTTCCAGCCGATGCTAATGTTGCCGCTGTCCGGTGTGTAGTTGATCGCATTGGTTATCAGGTTCTGGAAGGCACTTCTGATATCTGCCTCGATACCGCTGAGTCGCAGGTCCGGCTGGATGTCGAAATGCAAATTATGACGGCCCTTGCTGTATTCTTCGGCCTCTTCCTTACTTTGGGCCAGCATGGCCGGGATATCCAGGTTGCTATCGGGACTGCTGATTTCGGCATCTTGCAGTCTGGACAATTCCAGCAGGTCTTCCAATAAAGTATGCATCTGCCGAGCCTGTTTATACATGCGTTTGATAGCCTTCGGGTCCGGTTTACCTGTCTGGTCTTTAAACAGTTCGAGATAGCCGAGCAGGACGGTCAGTGGCGTGCGTAGTTCATGCGAAACATTGGCAATAAAATCACGACGTATCCGATCCAGATTCTCTACGTCGGTGATATCGCGCAGGATCAGCAGGCGCTGGTTCTTTCTGAACCTCGCTACGCTGATTTGCATTGTGATGTTATCGTCAACAGGGCAGGGGATTTTCAACTGACTTTCCACCTTGTCCTGAATGGCGAGCCAGTCTGAAAACCCGGGTTCACGTATCAGGTTGGTGACCGCCTGACCGCGATCAGTCGGAACTTTCAAGCCGAGCAACTTCACCGCAGAATCGTTAAACCAGGTAATCACATCGTTGCTATCAATAACCAGTGTGGCTTCCGGAAAAGCATCTGTCATGCTCTGGAAGTCGTCGATGACCGCTTGATACTGCCGGTCGCGCTTTTTGTTCAGTTGTTGCAGGCTGGCGGTACGATCAAAAATCTCCGACCACATACCCGTGCTTTCAGGTGGATCTTCTTCCCAGGACTGAAGCCAGTGATACAGGCGGAGAGTGTTATATAGCTGCCACGTCAGGTAGCTCAGCAGGAAAACTGTGGGTAACAGAATCGGGTAACCGGATAACCAGCCCAGCAAAAGCGACAGCAGCATGGCAACAATCAGCCGTAACAGATGATATTTCCATGGTCGCTGGTGCATCAATAACCCGGCTTAGTTTTGTTCTGCTTTAAAGCGATAGCCATGTCCGCGAACGGTCTGGATATATTGTTCCAGGCCTTCTTTCGTCAGTAGCTTGCGTAATCTTCTGATATGTACATCCACAGTGCGTTCTTCAAGATATACGTTGGTTCCCCACACATTATCCAGCAGTTGACTACGACTGAATGCCCTGCCTGAATGGGTCATGAAAAATTCCAGCAGACGGTATTCAGTGGGACCTGTGCGGGTGATCTTGCCATTCAGCAGAACCTGCCGGGAGACCGTATTGATAGTGATATCCCCTGCAACGATATTGCCATCCGCATCGCCGGCCGAACTCCTGCGCATGACCGCATTGATTCTGGCGATTAGCTCACGTGGAGAGAACGGCTTGATGACGTAATCATCGGTGCCGGCATTCAAGCCTGCAACCTTGTCGTCCTCTGAAACTTTAGCTGTCAACATAATGATCGGAATGTCCGCAGTCAGCGGGTTTTTTCGTAAACGCCTGGTTAACTCGAGTCCGCTGATGCCGGGCATCATCCAGTCGAGTAGTAGTAAATCCGGCGCCTTCGCATCTATCTTGTGCAGTGCTTCGCGTGCATCGGCGGCACAACGTACTTTCATGCCGGCTTTACCCAGCGCAAACCTGATCATTTCTCTGATGGCTGATTCATCATCAACAACCAGTACTTTGATTCGTTTTCCAGTCACGGGTTTTCCTGGCCCTGGCCTGATATGGAGAATTGATATCTACGTTTGATCACAGCATTACATTATAAGGTCATATGTGTCATTTTGATGACAAACGCTAAGTGAAATAGCGGGCCTAGCCGTTATTCTCTTCACTACCCTCATCTCCGCTCTCAATGCGCAGTTCAATCAAGCGCGCATTGACTCTGGCGCGCTGGTAATAATCCAGGTCATCCTGTCTTTCCAGCCCTTCAAGCTGCGATATAGCCTCCTGTATGCCGCCACGCTGGTAGTAGGATTCTGCTATGGCTTCGGTGGCACGTATTTCATTGCCGGCCAGGTTGGCTGCTCGTGCGTAAAGTGCGAACAGGGTGGGGTCATCCTGTTGAGAAATAAGCTGTTTGCGTAACACCGCGCTGGCTTTTGCCGCCAGTACCGGGTCATTTTTTGAAAGCAGGGCTCTGCCATATTCGAGGGCGATGGCTTTGTTTCCCGGAAAATTACCGTGTAGTTCAGCCAGAGAATTGATGGCCTGGTCCCGTCGGCCTCTCTTCAGGTTCAGATCAGCCATCTGCAACTGAAACGCCAGTGTCATGGGCTGGCTTTCCAGAAGATCGCTGAGAATGGACTCGGTTTTTGAATAGTCTGCATTTTTTTGATGGGACATCGCCAGTCCATATAGCAAGCCGTTTTTCTGTGCGTCGGTTTTTTCTTTTTCCAATTCGGTTTCAAAATAGGCGATGGCTTTGTTGGGGTCGTTTTCCAGCAAAGCTCTCAATCTGGCCTGTACAATATAAAAGCGCCGGCCTTCATTTGCTTCGACAGGTGGAAGATTGTGTATGCGGCTTTCGGCCTCGGCAATACGGTTAACCGATACGGGGTGGGTGCGCAGGAATTCCGGTGGCCCTTCACCGTTGACGCGACTGCTTTGCCCCATTTTTTCAAAGAAATCCGCCATACCCTGAGGATCATAACCACTTGCAGCCAGTGTTCTGATGCCGACGCGGTCAGCCTCAATTTCATTGTGCCGGGTAAAATTGATTTGTGCCTGCTGTGCCATCGCCTGAGAGGCCATGACTGCCCCGCTGATTGCTTCACCATCGCCCCCGGATGCGAGGATCAGACCCATCATGGCCAGCATGGCGATGATATTCATAGTCTTGCCTTTCTCGAAGGCCCTGTACATATGTAGCTGTGTGATATGGGCAATTTCGTGTGATAACACACCTGCCACCTCATCCTGGGTATCTGCCAGCAGAATCAAGCCACTATGCAGTGCAACGACCCCACCGGGAGCGGCAAAAGCATTAATGGCCTGTTGGTCGAGTATGACAAATGTAAAGGCGGCTGTCGGCTGGTCGCTACTTGAAACCAGGTTGTAACCCATGTCGGAAAAAAAACCGGTAATCAGCGGGTCTTCGACCAGCAATTCATAGGCGCGCATTTGGCGTATCAGACCTGCGGCGTACTCCCGTTCTTCGGCGTTGGAAAGCACATCGCTGGCAGAATTTCCGAGCTCGGGTAAATACACGCGGTCGGTTTGCGCAATGCTGGACAAGCTTATTGATAGCACCATCAGGGCAAGTAGAATTTGTCCTGGAAAATTGTACTTTGTCTTGACCCGAACCATGCTATCCCTGAGACTTCCCGCATTAATGTCTATGACACTTTTAACTGCTCATCGTTCTGTGTGTAAAACCCTAGTTTATAGTGGTTCTCGGGTTTAAGTTCGATAGTTTTATATTCAAGGCACACCTGATTTATTCTGCGCTCAAAATTTGAACTCATGAATGGACCGGAGGTTCCTCAACAACCAAGGCACGCTCAATAATATGTTAATCAAGATGTACACCAAGAAATACTGTTCTTTCTGTTTTGCCGCAAAGCGCTTACTGGCCAAGCGGGGTCTTGACTACGAGGAAATACGGTTGAAAGGCGACCCGGCACAGGAGCAGGAGATGCGTGATCTGTCCGGCAGAACCTCGGTGCCACAAATATTTATCGATGGAAAGGCCATCGGTGGCTACACCGAACTGGTTGAACTGGATATGGACGGGGCGCTGGAAGTTTCCCAATGAGTACTAAAATTACGGTGATCCCCGGTGATGGTATTGGCCCGGAAATAATGGCTTCTACGCTGCGTTGTCTGGATGCACTGGGGTGTGATTTTGACTATGAATACCGGCAGGCGGGGCTGGTTGCTCTTGATGAGAGTGGTGAGTTGGTTCCACAGGAGACGCTGGATTCGATCCGGCGCAACCATATCGTTCTCAAGGGTCCGTTAACAACGCCGGTGGGCCAGGGCTTTACTTCGATCAACGTCGGGCTACGTAAGGAGTTTGACCTGTACGCGAATGTACGCCCCGTCATTTCAATGCCGGGTACACGCTCAAGATTTGAAGATATTGACATCATTACCGTGCGGGAAAACACACAGGGTGCTTACCTGGCAACCGGTTCAAGAGTTAGCGATGACGGCGAGACTGCAGAGTCTAAAATGGTGGTCACAAAAGCCGGTTGTGCGCGTGTAACTCACTATGCTTTTGAACTGGCCCGTAACGCGGGTCGCAAAAAAGTGACTATCGTGCACAAGGCTAATATTTTGAAAACTGTATCCGGTATGTTTCTGGATGTTGCCCGTGAGGTTGCTTCAGAGTATCCGGATATCGAACACGATGAAATGATCGTGGATGCGTGCTGTATGAAGCTGGTAATGAATCCCTGGCAGTTTGACGTCATTGTGACCACTAACCTTTTTGGTGACATCATCTCGGATTTATGTGCTGGTCTGATCGGTGGTCTGGGCTTGGCGCCGGGTGCGAATATTGGTGCTGAGGCCGCCATGTTTGAGGCGGTACATGGTTCCGCGCCGGATATTGCAGGTTTGCATATTGCTAATCCGGGTGCGCTGATGCTGGGCGCTGCGCAAATGCTGACACACATGGGTATGGTCGACCGGGCAGCTAAACTCCGGCAGGCAATACGCGATACCATTGTGGCAGGCGACAGGGTCACACCGGACCTTGGCGGACATGGAACAACGATTTCTATTACTGATGCAATTGTGGAGCGTTTGAGGGCCTGAAAGCGCATTGTTGCTAAAACACAACGCCAGGTGTTTTTGTCCCACCATTAGCTGAAATTTTCCAGCCAATATGGACGGTCTTGAGAAGTTCGTTTTTTTTTAGCAAAAACAGTATGTTATAGCGTGGCAAAGAATGGTATATCCAGAGCTTGCAGAATTGACTGTAACAGGTGTTTTCCGTTGACTTATTGTTGTTTTCCTGCCATTCTGCGACACAATAAAGGACACTTGCGTGTGGCTTAAGAGACGTCAGGGATGAAATTCCGATTTTTAACAGTGTTGTTGGTTGTTGCGGGCATGCTCCCGGCGCTGGCTGCTGCGCGCGTTTCAGGCTTGCCGATGAGTGGTTTCAGTGCAGCTGGAACGGGGCTGACACCCTTTTATGCATTAGGCTTTGAGCTGGGGCCATGGCAGGAATACCTTGCACAGGAATTAACACCGGATTACCTGTTAGATGCCAACACCACACCGGTGAATGTCTCCTGGATTAACCAGCAAGCAGTGACTATCCTGCCCGTATTTGCTGCGAGTTTGCTTGATCAGCCACAGACGTTTCTGCGTTTTGAAATTGATTGGGAAAGTTCGGGTGACCTCGGCATGGGTGCATTTAGTAGTAGTTTCAATGAGGGGCTGATTACCGGAAAGCCCGCACTTGAGCGCCAGATGATTTCTTCCGGCCTGGTGCATAGCCTGAGTGACAACCAGTTGGTCGGTGTGTCAGCTGTTTTTGTAACCCAGAGTTTCGGTGTTTCACAGCTTGGTCTGCATTCATACGATCAAAATATTCCAGCTGAGTTACATTCAGCCATTTACGAGCCATATGCAGAATCCGGTTACGGAGCAGGTGTAGAGTTGGCACTGCGCAGTGAACTCAGTGATCGTGTTTCGCTACAGGCCGGGTTCCAGTCACGTATCGACATGGATGATTTTGCCAGTTATCGCGGCGTTTACTCACAGTCGGCAAGTCTGGATATTCCAGCTCGTGCAAGCCTGGGTCTCTCCCTTAAAGCCACCGACAGGTCCTGGTTGAGTGTTTCTGTAGAAAGAGTTCTTTATAGTGAAATTGGCGCGTTTGCCAGCCGCAATTTACCGAGCCGGTTCCTTTCGTTATTGGGTGATACAACCAGTCCTTCTTTTGCGTGGGATGACTTGACGGTATTTTCTGTTGGTTGGAACTGGGCAGATAAGAAGGGGACCTCCTGGCATATTGATTTCAGTTCCCGTACGCAGCCTTCACCCAGTTCAAGAATTCTTAGTCAGGCGATTGACGCGGATCTCGCTAACAGCGCCATGATCATAGGGTTCAGTCGCCAGATGAGTATGACCAGCCGGTTTAACCTGAATGCAGCCTATGCACCATCAGAATATGCCTTCGGTGGTAACGTGCTGGGTGTCACCACGGATCAACTGGATCAGGATTTCGAACTGGAAGCCTCCTGGATCTGGGATTTCTAAGGTTTTCAACGGTCGTTTAATTTTTCCAACCACCCTACTGGCTCGTCTTCAGGGTTTGCTCTCATGAATTTACTGACATCCTGGTTCAAACGCACATTTGCCGACCCTCAGGTTGTGATACTTGGTATCGTGCTGGTCATTGGCTTTGCCGTGGTGCTCGGTCTGGGTCGTATGCTGGCACCGGTATTTGCCAGCATTGTCATTGCTTACCTGCTTGAAGCGGTGGTCGCACAGCTGGTTCGTCTGGGTACGCCAAGACTGGTGTCGGTATCACTGGTATTCCTGATCTTTCTCGCCAGCAGTTTCTTCCTGTTGTTTGGCCTGGTACCCATGCTGACCCGGCAGTTAACCCAATTGGTCCAACAGATACCCAGTTACATCAGTCAGGGGCAAGAGCTCGTATTGCAGTTGCCTGAGCGATACCCGAACCTGATATCCGAACAACAGGTTGAGCAGTTTATGACCAGTGTTGGCACTGAAGTCGGGATTGTAGGTCAGCAGTTGCTAAGCTGGTCACTTGGGTCTGTTGGGAATGCTATGGGTTTGCTGGTGTTGCTGGTGTTAGTTCCGGTATTGGTGTTTTTCCTGCTCAAGGACAAACGCCTGCTGATTGACTGGTTTAAAGCGTATCTGCCGACGGAACGGCACCTGGTGTCCTCGGTGTGGGCGGATGTTGAAGCCCAGATTGCTAACTATGTGCGCGGTAAGGCCGGTGAAATTGTTATTGTGGGCGCGGTCAGCTATATAACGTTTGTGGCACTGGGGCTGGAGTACGCGGCGCTGCTGGCTACAATGGTGGGCTTCTCTGTATTGATTCCTTACATTGGCGCAGCGGTTATTACCGCGCCGATCGCATTCGTGGCCTATTTCCAATGGGGTTGGGGTTGGGAGTTCGGTCAGGTGATGATTGCCTATGCCATTATCCAGGCCCTTGACGGTAATGTGCTGGTGCCATTGCTGTTTTCAGAGGCATTGAATCTGCATCCTGTGGCTATCATAGTGGCCATTCTGGTTTTTGGTGGTTTGTGGGGCTTCTGGGGTATCTTTTTCGCGATCCCACTGGCTACTTTGGTGCAAGCCGTATTGAAAGCCTGGCCACATCTTTCAGAGGACAATGATGCAAGCGATGGGAACCTGGAAGAGACCGATATCAAGACCGCCTGAAAGTAATATCATCACCCGCATCCCGGCATGGTTCTTTTGATTCTTGATGCGAGGTATCGCGACCAGCGGGGCTGGTCCCTCCTACAAAGCTTTTGACGCGAAATCTGCCAGGCGCGAACGTTCACCGCGCTGCAGCGTAATATGTGCTGAATGCTCCCATTGTTTGAACCGGTCTACCGCGAAGGTTAGCCCCGATGTGGTTTCAGTCAGGTAGGGTGTGTCGATCTGGGCTACGTTGCCCAGGCATATCATCTTGGTGCCCGGGCCCGCGCGGGTCAGTAGTGCTTTCATTTGCTTGGGGGTGATATTCTGGGCTTCATCGATGATGACCAGACGATTCAGGAAGGTGCGCCCGCGCATAAAACTCATGGAGCGGATCTTAATGCGGTTGGCAAGCAGGTCGTTGGTCGCTGCACGACCCCACTCGCCACTATCTTCGGGCTGGGTAAGCACTTCAATATTATCTGTTAAGGCCCCCATCCAGGGCGTCATTTTTTCTTCCTCTGTTCCCGGCAGGAAACCGATGTCTTCGCCAATAGAGACTGTTGCCCGTGTTACCACAATTTGTGAGTAAAGTTTATCATCCATAGTCAGGGCAAGGCCGGCGGCTAAAGCCAGCAGGGTTTTACCTGTACCGGCCTGACCCAGCAAGGTGACGAAATCTATTTCAGGGTCCATTAGCAGGTTCATGGCAAAATTCTGCTCGCGGTTGCGTGCCTGAATTCCCCAGATATTATTTCTTCCGGACAGGTAATCGGTCACCAGTTTGAGTACCACAAAGTCGTGGTTGACCTCGACCACGAGGGCTTCAATGCCATCACCATCACCGATGACGATGCATTGGTTCGGGTACCAGTCATCAGCCTTGACGCGCTTTACCCGGTAATAGGTAGAGCCATTCTCGCTCCAGGAATCAAATTGCGGATAGCGTTCCCAGAAGGAATCGTCCTCAATCATCATCCCTTTGTAGAGCAGGTCGACATCATCAAGTGCTTTGTCATTGCGATAATCTTCTGCCGGCAGTTTGAGTATGGCAGCCTTTATACGCAGGTTGATGTCCTTGGACACCAGCACGATCTCTCTGTCTTTTTCGCTTTCCTGCAAGGCGAGTGCGGTACTGAGTATCTCATTGTCCGCGAATGAGCCTTCCTTCAGCAAAGACGGGTGCATTTCTGTAGTGCGTGTCTGGAAGTACAGCTTGCCGTGGGTGGATGGCAGCTCCAGGCCGTGAGGAACAAGTAACGGTAGTCCATCTTCGAGGCACGTAGCATCATGAGAACTCATCATATCGCCGATAAAACGGCTGACCTGGCGTACGTTTCTGGATACTTCCGTTAAACCCTTTTTGGCGGCATCGAGTTCTTCCAGCACAATCATGGGTAGAAATACATCATGTTCTTCAAAGCGGAACATCGAGGTTGGATCATGCATCAGGACATTGGTGTCAAGGACGTACAGACGCTTGTTTTTTCCCATGAAGGTTTGGTTCCTGGTTAGTTGATGGTCGTCACTATTGTTATACGGGCTCGCTATCAGGAGAGTGCTTTCACTGCTTCCAGTACTGCCCCGGCGTGACCGGGTACACGAACTTTGCGCCATTCCTGACGCAATATGCCCTGTGCATCAATCAGAAAAGTGCTGCGCACAATACCCATATGTTTTCGCCCGTATAAGGTTTTTTCATGGATGATGTCAAACTGCCGACAAAGGGCCTCTTCGCCATCAGAGAGTAGCTGGAAAGGAAACTCATGTTTGTTTCTGAAGTTTTCATGAGTTTTTACAGAGTCCCTCGAGACTCCGAGTATGTCGGCCCCGGCGGACATGAATTCTGAATACAGGTCACGAAAATCCTGCCCCTCGCGGGTACAGCCGGAGGTGTTATCCCGCGGGTAAAAATACAGGATGAGCTTGCGGCCTTTGAAATCGTTCAGAGACAGGTCTTGATCACCTGTGGCGGGAAGGGTGAAATTTTTAACACGCTTTCCTACGCAAACCATGAGTGCTCCAAGTGCGTGGTTAGTAAAGCAAACTTTGAGCCGTTCACCGGCCCGATGAAGAGCTTCTGATTGCAGGATACTTGCCAGCCAACGGGTCCGCAAGTACTATTGCTCGTCGCTGCGAATACGCAGGTATTTTATATCCCGCTGTATTATTATTGCGACCGGGTCAGGTCTGACAGCACAGGGATGGATTGCCTATGACAAATGCAACGGTTGGTGGGTTTTCATGCAAATTCCTGTAAAATGGGCACCTTGTGCAATATTTGACCGGATATGAAATCCTGACATCATTGCCGTCACCGAATAACAGAAACTAGCAGACACGCGATTTGACCTGAAACTACCCGGATTGGGCTGAGAATAAACGAAACATGATAAAAATAATCACTTCAACCCGTATGGCAGCCGTATCGGTCGTTATGGCAGTTATTCTCTCCGGCTGCACCTGGTTTAACAATAATGGACCGGAGTACCTTGAAAGTGAGGAAGTGGCGCTCATTCAGGTTCCGGAAGGTCTTGATGACCCGGTTGGGGCCCGGCCGGTTGTGATTACGGTACCGATGATGAGAATGCCGAGCGGGGACGAACTCGAGCCCATGCCACCTCTGGTTGTCAGTACGGCCGGGAATCAGGATGCCAATGCCTATATGGCCTGGTCAGCCGAGGGTGCCTACCTGAGGGTCAAAGACGTGCCGGACAGTGTTGCGCGCAGGTTAAGGTTCGCCGTTACCAATAGTGGTATGACCATGCTGGACAGGAATGATACCGGTTCGCATAAATTTCACTACACGCAAGTGCACCCGGAGGATGAGGGTTTCTTCTCCAGTATCGCGTTCTGGCGGGATAGTCCGGTCGACTACTCAGGAACATTTATGTTTAAGCTCGTACCTGATGGGACAGATACACGCGTATACCTGTTGTTTGGTACTGGCGAGTCCGTTGATACTGCGGGAGCTGAGCATATCCTCGGGATATTCATGCAGCGCCTGGGCTGAATACGTAGTTATCACCTGGGACCCGGGTAATATATTTAGTCCGGCCTGTTGCTAATCAGCGTTCGAGTAAGGGCAGTTTGTCCGGTTTGCCATCCCATTCTGCAGCATCATCAGGCGCTTCGCCTGCTTCTACAATGACAGGCCAAATGAGTGATAACTCGGCGTTGAGTTCGGTGAAATGCTCCTGACCATCGGGAAGGTCGTCTTCCGGGAAAATGGCTTCGGCGGGGCACTCAGGCTCGCACAGCGTGCAGTCGATACACTCTTCAGGGTCGATGGTAAGGAAGTTAGGTCCCTCGTGGAAACAATCCACAGGACAGACTTCGATGCAGTCCATATATTTACACTTGATGCAGTTTTCAGTTACAACAAAAGTCATTGTGCCCGCCTTCCTTTTTTAAGCATTTCTGAAGGCGTTAGTTTACTAAAAATTGACACTTCATCACACCTGTTTCGTTACTTGGTTTACAATAACAGGCCATAATGACCGTGGTTAAATTCTGCTTCGTTAGTGGGGTGGGTTTTGAATTTTATTTTGTCAGGATATTCAATATGTTGAAGCGTTTTTCTCTGCTTGTTCTACTTATGGCTTGTAGCTCCGTGGTGCTGGCTCAGTATGATCATCCGCACAAAAACGTACGTTCAAAGTTTGGTTCGCGTGATGGCCGGCTTGAAGCCAGTCTGATGCTGACCAACCAGAGTAGTGCTAGCAGAGATTCCGAAGGTGGCTCATCTCTGGATATTGACAGTACGATGGGTTGGGGCCTTAGCGTTGGCTGGAACTGGACTGCCAAATTGAACCTGAGCTACAGGTTTTTGACAGCCAAACCTTCATATCTCGCTGTTGTTGTGCCTGATGACCCGGATGCACTCACCCGTACTGTAGAGCACGAGGCGACCAAAACATCACATCAACTTAATGCGACATACAATTTTAAAGAGGGCAAATTCACACCCTATATTTCAGGTGGTATTGGTTTGGCTAAGCTTGATTCCAATATTGCCAGTGGCCCGCCGGATGTTGATTGCTGGTGGGATCCGTGGTGGGGTTATATTTGCTACGGTGACTGGAAGACTTATTCGGCATCAAAATTCACCTATAACCTGGGTGCGGGTGTGCGTTGGGACATTAATAATATTGTATTTTCGAAAGCGGCCTATAACCGGGAAGTTATCAATGTGGAAACCGGCTCACTCAATTTTAATACAGTGACCGTTGAAGTTGGATTAATGTTCTGAGTACACGTGAGCTTTATGGATCCGTGTGCTGTGTTGGGTCTTGTCAATAACCCCGGGGTTGACCTATTAGCAAGTCAGGTCAGTCCTAAACTTGAACAAGTACTGGCAGCTCTGTAGTTTGTCAGGTCGTCAATTTTAGCGCCACCCATAAGCAAACTCTATTTCCCACTGATCCATATCGATTGAGACCGTCTGGGTCGGGTCAAGCGGGTTCGGGCCACTGACCTTTTTGTTGAATCCGTACATGAATGACATGCTGAACTCATCGCCAGAGGATAAATCGTGGCTGAACCCAAAAGTCAGGTGGTCTTCGATTACACCTGGTGCCAGGATATTGAACATGACTTGAGAGTCCGGAATGGGTTGATCTGCATGACTAAAGCCGGCACGCCAGGTCCAGTT
>Ga0164313_10001680_pt1 | contig 19612 bp, 14 predicted proteins | sample GuaBasSedimGuay4_FD_113735 | JGI IMG/M metagenome (GOLD analysis project Ga0164313, IMG submission 113735) | Subseafloor sediment microbial communities from Guaymas Basin, Gulf of California, Mexico - Guay4, Core 4569-4, 0-3 cm | ecosystem: Environmental > Aquatic > Marine > Hydrothermal vents... | reverse complement strand
TTTTCATACAGGGCTGCAGGCGCCCTTTTGGCATAGAGCAACTCGCCTTCCGGTTTGCCCCATTCAGCCATGGCTTTTTCAGCAAATTCAACGGCGATTTCGTCGATATCCCGGTCCAGTTCTTCGCCGTCCACCTCAACCGTGGTGGCCACACCCAGATAAGGGGCGACATCCAAAAGCCGGTCGACATCTTTTATCTTGTAGTCATCCGTCTGTTTTCTGGCTGCCGACAAAAAGACCTCGGCCACACTGCGTCCATGATCGGAATGGGCGGCAGCACCGCCGGCGATCATCCGGACAAAGTTGCGCGCTGCTATGGTATTGGCCGTTGCCCCGCACAGTCCTTTTCGCTCGTCTTCACCTACGATGCCGCCTTTGGGAAGTGGCAGCCGGCAGGGACCCATTGAGCAATTTTTACAGCAAATTCCCTGAACACCGATATTGCACGGTTTCATATTCATGGCTCTGTCAAAAATCGTTTCAACACCCAGTTCCTGGGCCCGGGCTATCATCTCCTGAGACGCTACATCGATGCTTGATGCAACAGGATCAGCCAGTTTTTTGGCTTTAACCGGTCTTGCTGCTTTTGTTTTTTCTTCTGCCATTAGAGGTTCCTCCTCATATTATGAATTTATGAATTAATACTTAATTCATTTTTTAAACATTTAAATTTCAGCTTTTATTGATATCCATGATGCCTTATCTTCGAATCTTTTTAAATTTAGATAAAGCGGATCTCTGGGTCTTGGCCGCCGTCATGGTAACCTTTTTATCCTTGGTTGTGGCATCTTTTGCCATTCTTTCTTCATGTTCCGTTGCTCTCTGCTGTCTTATGGTATCTTCTTCGGACTCGCGTTTTGCAATTTCTTCAGCTTTAACCTTTGCTTCCGCATCAGCCTTGGCTTTGGCTTCAGCTTCTGCCTTGGCCTTTGCTTCCGCCTCTGCTTTTGCTTTGGCCTCAGCATCAGCTTTTGCTTTGGTCTCAGCATCCGCCTTGGCTTTGGCTTCAGCATCAGCTTTTGCCTTTGCATCGTCCTCGGCCTTTTCGGCCACGGCTTCTTTTGCCGGTGCAGCCGGTTTTGCCGGTGCAGCTTCTTTCACGGGTTCCGCCGGTTTTTCAGGCGCTGCCGCCTTTTTTTCCGCCTTGGGTTTGGCAGCCGCTTTTTTGGCCGGCGCAGCTTTCTTTTCTTCTTCCGCTATGGTCAGATCCGGCTTCGGGGACAACGCGGCATAATCGATGTCCACATCGTCCAGCGCCTTGCCGGCAGCGGCAACATCTGACGCACTTCCGCCGTCAACGGCAAGGTCGATGAAGGCTTTGACCATCCTGATGGCTTCCGGGTGACGCATGATCATGATATCCGTTCCCGCCATGAGATACGACACGGCGCCTACGGCTTCCATGAGGATTCCGCGTCTTTCAGGATCCCCGAGCGTTGGTGCTTCATCGACACCCAGTTTGGCTTCTTTACACTTCCATACTTCGTTGGCCAGGTTGTTGATAATGGGAAACTGGAGCTTGTCATCTCCCTGGACCATGGCGGCCATTCTCAAGCGTTCCATGACCGAATAGGAGTATTCCAGGCCGTAACCCAGTCCGCCGGTGGTGGGGTCGATGATCACCCGGTCCATGGGCATGCCCAGGTTTTCCAGCAGAATATTCACCTGTTTGGCGATGTTGACATCGATGGGTGAGGACGAGATGACGATATGACCGTAACCCATGGCGGCCGCGCCGATACCCTTGTGGTTGGTGTCTTCGACCGGGCCGATGGCCAGGTTGAAAGCCTGGCAGGCTTCCGCCACGACCTTGAACACTTCTTCATCTTTTTGCGTATTGGCGCAACCCCAGACGAGTAGTGGCACGTCAATAGCTTCAGCCACGGCCTTTACTTTTGCGGCTGCGTCTTCGGCGCTGGCATCCTCCCCGTTGGGGTCGATGCTTTTGAGCTGCAGCACGATGAGCTCCGCCCCGTAGTCATTCACACACCTTTTGGCCCAGGCCGCAGGATCGGAGACAACATCCTTGAACGGTTCAAGCGCAGCCTCGGCCCAGTCTTCCGGTGCTATGTCCCACACTTCCATGGCTATTTTCGGCTTGTGAGGCATGTCCCCTTCAAACTGGTAGAACGGGTAACATGTCTCCCCGCCGACGGTAACGGCTTTGGCGCCATCACCCAGGGTGATCTCCTTTACGGCACCAGTATAAGATTCTTTATAAAATTCAAAACCCAATTTATACCTCCTTATCAAAATATTGGTTAATGATTGAGGCCTTACAAAATTACATCATATTACAACAAAATTTCAGTCCACGATCTAAAATTTACACCCCCTCCCTTTCATTTCGATTATTTTTTATTACCTTATCTACATACGGTAGATTACAGCTTGTGATATCCCGCTTTGCATTGCACGGCAATCATGTGAGATTACGGTATGGTGTCATGCCGGATTTTCAGCTTTGCCGAACCGATAATCCCTACTAAAATGATTCCAACAAACGCAATTTACAGCGAATATTGTTATTTATATTAGGGGTGAGGCTTTGTCAATAGAGATTCAAAACACATGGGCTGGGTGGTAGATACCCACTGTTTTAGTACCTATTTATTGAAATCACATCATGTTTGCGCAGGATTTTGGTGCCCGATTCTGAACAAAATCCAAAGGAAAGGGCGAATAGCCAATATCCAATAACGAATGATCAATGTCCAGGTTAAGGCAAACAGCATAAAGCATTTTGGAATTCGCCACACGGTTTGGCAGGGATAAATCCCCGTGCTACAAAGCAGTTGGCTGTATGCCTTGTAGTTCAGGGCTTCAGCCCTGTTGAAACTTGATAATCGGACATTGGATATTGATCATTGGATATTTAAACAGGCGGATTGCTAATCCTGCTTGTGGCTATTCGACGTTCAATGTTGAGCGTTCGATGTTCGATGTTCATCTTTTTCCGGTTCATCCGGGTTGCGTTTTAGGTTTTACGATTTAAGCAGCTTTTAGGGTAGAGAGCAAACAGCCAATACCTGTCATGATGCCCACCTAAAACGTAATAACGTAAAACGATCATTTTTTCATCCTGGCCTGCAATTTCGGAAACTGCTGCATGTCCGTATGAGGTAGAAAGAGCGCGGCAATGTAGTTGTCCATGTAGGAGGGTGTTTCGGAAAGCTCAAAATTAGTCATGTTTTTAGTTACTTCAACCACATTTTGGCGGATGTGATTGCTGAGCGAACTCATTTTGGCCCCCATCAGTGAGCCATTGCCGATGTAGGTGACCTTTCCGGGATCGATTTCCGGGAGCAGCCCGATCACCATGGCGCGCTCCAGATCGATGTAGCTGCCGAAGCCGCCCGCCAGAATGATGTGCTCGAGATCCTGAATCGAGAGGCCGACCTCTTCCAGCAGAGTCATATATCCGCTGTAGATGGCACCCTTGGCCCGTATCAGATTCTGGATGTCGACTTCGGTCAGTACGATATCCCTGTCGATCTGGGTTTCATCTTTCCAGGCCAGGACATATTCGTATATGCCTTCTTTTTCACGGATCCGTGGCGTGTCCAGACCACGATCAAACTTCCCGAGATTGTTGATGATGCCCATTTCGAAAAAAGTGGCGACCATGATAATGAGACCCGATCCGCAGATGCCTTTGGGCCTGACATTACCGATGCAGATATTCATGGGTTCCAGGGATTCCGGGTCCATGGAAAAGTCCTCTATGGCCCCTTTGGAGGCCCGCATGCCGAATTCAATGCCGCCGCCTTCGAAAGCCGGACCTGCAGAACAGGCTGCACAGGCAAACCATTCCCGGTTGCCCACAACGATTTCTGCATTGGTCCCGATGTCCAGAAAGAGGGTCAGTTTTTCCGTGAGGTACATGCCCGAACCCATGACCCCGGCGACGATGTCGCCGCCCACGTAGCTGGATACGGCCGGGTAAACCAGGGCGGACACGTGGTCGTTCAGTTCCATACCCAGATCAACAGCCTTTACCGGCGGATAGAGAGTGGCGGCAGGGACATAGGGAGACCGCCGGATGTAGCGCGGGTTCACTTCCAGCAGCAGCTGCGTCATGGTGGTGTTGCCGGCCAGGGTAATCGTTGATATGTTGTCCATGTCTACACCGGCCCGTTTGACGATTTTAGCGATAATTTTGTTGATGGTGCCCACGACCACCTGGTGCAGTTTTTCCAGGCCTCCGGGTTTTTCAGCGTAGACGATCCTGGAAATCACGTCCTCCCCGAAGCTGATCTGGGCGTTGAAGTCACCGTTTTCGGCGAGGACGTCACCCGAGATGAGATCGATGAGCTGGCCATAGATGGTGGTTGTCCCGATATCGACGGCGATGGCATAGTTATGATCCGTGGTGTCACCGGGTTGGAGATTGATGATGTCGGTCTTGCGACCTTCATGCACGGGACGTTCCAGGGTGGCGCTGACTTTGAAATTATCTTTTCTCAATAAATCAGGTATTTTACGAATTACAGGCAGGCTGACCATGAGGCGGTGTTCGGCATGCTCGATTTTCAAATAACTGACCAGGCGAGTGACGTCGGGAAGGTGATCTTCCGCATTCGGTTCGGGAAGTTCGAGATATTTTTTTTCCACCGGCGGTACGAATAAGCCCTTTTCCTTGAGGTCATTCAGATCCATCTGCTTGATGTGTGCGGTCTGCCTGGGGGTGCTCTTGGCATTCAGGACACTGGCATCCACGCTGGATTCCACGGGCACCCGGATGGTGAGATCCTGGATTACAGTACTCTGGCAGGCCAGTCGATAGCCTTTTTGTACATCATCATCACTGAGCCGTTCGCTTATGCCACCGTCGACGGCCCCTTTTTCCACGATTACGCGGCATTTTCCACATACACCTTCACCACCGCATGAAGCGTTTACATGCACACCGGCCTCAATGGCCGCCCGGATGAGGGTTTCGCCTGCGGGTATCTCAATTTTTTTGTCGTGGGGTAGAAATCGAACGGTGAATTTTTTCATGTTGAACTCCAAGTGATTGTTTTCTTATGATTTCATCGGGATCGAAATCGCTATCGGGATCGGGGTCGAATACTTGCTGCACGTAAATCCCCGTGTTTCCCTGAATAAAATATCATCATCCCAATCCGGATAACCGGAATTGAATACCCAATTATCCGAAATTCTTAACTTTTAACATTTTCAGCAAGGGGGTTTTCAAAACTGCATTTCAGCAGCACCATGCCATCTTCAAAGGACTTTATTATCTGAAAAGGCAGGGTGCTGAAAAGGTTGATCATGCCCTTGTTGTTGTGAGAGGTGTAGGCAAACAGGCCTGAGATGCCTTTTTCCCGGGCCGCCTGACAGAGCTTGGCCATCAATATTTTTCCCAGGCCTTTTTTCTTGAAATCTTTGGAGACTGAAAAGGCCACCTCAGCCATGTTGTTGGACGGGTCCAGCAGGTACTCCCCCACACCGATTACTTTACCGAAACCAAACTCGCCGATGACGGCTACAATAGTGAGATCCTTGATATAATCCACCTGGGAGACCTTGCCGACTTCATCGTGGACAAAGGCGGTTTTTTCATGGAAAAAGCGGGCGACGATATCGTTTTTTTCGAGGGTATAGAAATGCTCCTGTATGCGGCGTTCATCAACCGGTTTAGCGGGACGGATGGTCACTGTCTGATTGTCGATGACGATGTTTTCTTCAAGTTGGCGGGGATAGACGCCGTATATGGATTCGGCCAGCGTTCGTTCGGCACCGAAGAGCCCCTGCTTTTTGGCTTCATGGAACAATTCATCCCGAAAATCGGGGTGGGCGATGCTGATCATGGCGGTGGCTCTCTCCTGGAGGCTCTTCCCGAAGAGGTTGACGACCCCAAACTCGGTGGCGACATAGTGCACATCACCGCGCGGGACCACAACGGCGGTGTTATCCAGGCTGGGTATGATGCGGCTTTTTTTACCCTTATTGGCGGTGGCCGTCAACAGCACAAATGATTTGCCTCCCGGCGACTGGGCGGCCCCCCTGATGAAATCAAGCATGCCGGTGACACCGGAGAAGTGGTTGTAGGGCAGGGCATCGGCCGCCACCTGGCCGGTCAGGTCCATGGCCATGCCCACGTTGAAGGACACCATCCGGTTATTGCGACTGATGACGTAAGGATCGTTAACGTAATCCGAAGGGTGAAATTCAATGCTGGGATTGTTGTCGATGAACTCGAAGAGGTTTTTCGTCCCGATGGCGGTGCTGGCAACCAGTTTGCCCTCGTTGAAACCTTTTTTGCGGTTGGTAACAACTCCCCGGGCAACCAGGTGCATGATTTCATCGGTCAGATAATGCGAGTGCACCCCCAGGTCATTTTTGTCGGCAAGTGCCAGCAGGGTAGCCTGAGGCGTCGTGCCGGGGCTGAACTGGAGTGTGGAACCGTCTTCGATCAACCGGGCGATCAGTCTCCCAATGTCGTTGGCCGATTCGGACTCGGGTTGTTTGCCGATGGTGAGGATCGGTTCGTCGTGTTCCACGATGCAATCCACATCGTTTACATGCAGGAAACTCTGTCCCAGGACTCGCGGCATGCAGGCATTGACCTGGGCGATGACCAGGTCTGCCGATTGAGCGGCTGCAAGGGTGATGTCCACGGAGACCCCCAGGCTCATCCAGCCGAAATCATCCGGCGGGGTAACCTGGATAAGGGCGACATTGATGGGCATCAGGCGGCTTCGGAACAGGTGCGGCACGGCCGACAGGTTGATGGGGGTGATGAAACGCTGATTTCTGGAGAGCCGTTCAGCCTTGGCAGACCCTAGGTAAAAGGACCTAATCGTCAGGTTCCGGCTTTGGGACTTGTCGGCAATCAGCGTCAGGGGTGTGCTTTCCAGCGCCAGCAGGCGGACAATTTCAATATCGGTGTAGCGTTTCGAAGCATCACCGAGTGCCTTGACCAGGTATTGCGGTTCTCCGCACGAAGATCCGATAAATACCCGCTGCCCGGCTCTTATTCGGTTTATGGCATCGTCTGCGTCGCACTTTCTTTCGACATAATTATCGGCCCAGTAGCCTTCAACTCCCATATGATCCCCGTTTTTTATTAAAAACCACATTCAATTGTGAGTTCAGGTACGGAAAAAATGATGACTCCCGGCTCCTGGCTTTTGAAAGCCACTTAAAACGTAAAACCTAAAACATAACACGTCTATTTACATCTCATCCATTTCTTCATCATCGTCGAGGTCGTCTTCCGGGGATTCCTCTATATAGGCCTGGCGTTCTTTTTCTTGATCATATTCTTCGTCATTTTCTTCCTGACAACTGTAATGCCATGCATCGGTTCTCATTATTTGTCTCCTGACCCGGATGTGACCGGTGAAAAAATAAATTAAAGTGTCAAGTGATCTAAAATTATATGTTATGGCGTAGATACTCCCTTCCAGGGAGCATCCAGTGCCGGGCCCCATGGACCCGGGTATCCAGCCTTCGGCCTGCATGTGATACAGGATATCAGGGCTCGTTCAAAAATAACTTCACATTTCCAGCGCCCATCCATCCCGCTCAGCGGTGTTGCGAAAATTCGACATATGCCAGATATTTCTGCATTTTCGTGCCTTGCTGAGCGGGCGCCTGAACGCTGAAAATCTGCGAACTTATTTCTGCGCAAACCCTACGGCATGATGACAAACTGATGGCTGAACCAGTAATATCGGGTTCGTTCCCGGTTGGGAGCCGTACAGGTATATCGGTTTCTGCCCATTGACAAGGGTTTAGATGCCTGGATGGAAAAGCGTTTTCCCGGATCAATCCATTTGGGTTTGACCCTTCCCTGGCCGCTGATAAAGCATGCCAGTTCATTCAAGCGCGTACCTGTCGCCTCAAGGTTTATTTCAAGCACGGGGCGTTTTTCAGATGTGACCGGTTCAAATGGGGTTATGGATGACACCGGCAGGGCCAGGGACCGGAACTTGGCTCTTAAGCTTTTAATATCCCCATAGTGCTGGTTGACAGGGAACCGCGGCAGGGTTACCGGGTTGCAGAGCGGGCCCATGGCGCCCGAATGCTGCCCAAATGCAACAAAACCCATGGATTCCACCAACCGGGCTATGGGGGTATTGTATTCCCCATACGGGTAGGCAAGCATCATGGGTGCCGAACCCAGCTCTTCTGACAACCGCCGCTGGGCGCGTTCAATGTCGGAGCGAACGCGCGCAATATGTTCATCGGCTGATTCGCCGTCTTTTCTGCGGATCAGATAATCGTGGGTGGCGGTGTGATTGGCGAACAGAACACCGTTTTTCTTCATCTCGCGCATCTGCTCCCAGTTCATATAGGAACCGAAGCCCTTGTCTACACCATCCGTGGCTACAAAAACGGTAAATGGCCAGTTTCGTTTTTTCATGCGGGGAAATGCCTGGTCATACACGGATAAGTAGGCATCGTCCACAGTCACGGCAATGCTTTTGTCCGGCAGCGGACTATTATTGCGGTATGCCGTGATGATCTGGTCGAGGGGCAGCATGTGATAACCGTTGTTTTCCAGGTATTCCAGGTGCGTATCGAATTGTGCGAGGGTGACACTTGTGCTGGGGTAGCGGTCTTCTCCGAATTTATGGTACATGAGGATAACGGCGTTGAAATCCTGACCATATACGGCGAGCACCGGTAAAAGAAAAATAAATGCAAATATAGCAGATAGTGATCGCCTTATATTCATACGTGGTCCCATTGTTTTTCTCTTACAAGGTTTGTCAGAGAAACGTTCCGATTGGTGATATGGGGTTTTGAAAAAAAATAAAAGCCGTCTTCGCTCCTAAAGTACAATTGGAACATAATGAAGACAATCATTATTGTATGAAGATTTACCCCATCGTTGGCGTCCATAGTTAGGCATATTAAGGCGTCGAATACAAGCGTTAATGCAATGCCCGTATCAACCAAGAAGGGCTTGACACATGTCATCATCGGAGTACACAATATACCCCATGGGGTATGATTCTCTTATACAAACCAAAAACAGGAAAAAGTTGGCATGAAAACATCTACCCCTGTTCCATGGAAAGAAAAACTGGTATCTCCGCAAAAGGTACTGGAGCACATTGCGGCCGGTATGAACATTTTTATCGGAACCGGCGCTGCCGAACCCCGAACTATGGTCAAGCACCTGATGGGTTCGGATACTCTCAAAATGCACGACCTGACCCTGGTACAGCTGGTCAGCTTCGGTGATACGATCTCCTTGAAGAATCTCAGGTCGCAGAAATACCGCCTGAAAACCTTTTATTCCGGCTGGGTGGCCAGCGAGGCCATCGCTGCCGGTCGCGTGGATCTCATCCCGAGCCGTGTCTCAGAGATCCCCCGGCTGATCTATAAACGCTACATTCCCATAGATGTCGCCCTGATACAGATCAGCGAACCCAACGAAGGCGGTTACTGCAGCCTGGGGGTGGCGGTCGACGTGGCCCGCCAGGCCATCGAACAGGCCGCCATTGCGGTGGGGGAAATCAACACGGATATTCCCGCCACTTCCGGGGACACCTACGTGCACATGTCTGAATTCGATTACCTGGTGGGCAGCACTGAACCGCCTTTCTATTTTCCCCGCTGGCCGGTTGATCCGGTATTCGATCGTGTTGCGGCCAATGTGGCATCGGTCATCGACGATCGGAGCTGTCTTGCCTTTACATTCGGGCCTCTGTTCGAGTCCCTCAGCAAGCACCTGTCCCAACGACGGCACCTCGGTATCCATACGCCGTTCTTCACGGATGCATTGATGGATCTGGTAAAGAGCGGTGCCGTCAGCAACCGTTTTAAAAAGACCTACCGCGGCAAATCCGTGACTTCCTATGCCCAGGGTTCAACCGAACTCTACCGATGGCTCGATCGCAACCCGCTGGTGGAGTTCCAGTCTATCGACACGGTATTCAGCCCCATGGAAATCGGCAGAAACCCCAATTTCATATCGGTCATACCGGCGCGAAAAGTAGACCTTTCGGGCAGCATCGCCCTGCACTTTGGAAAAGGCGCCGTGACCACGGGCCCGGGGCAGATTATGGATATTTTTAACGGTGCTGAAATATCACCAGGGGGGGCGACCATCTTCGCTCTCCCGAGCCGCAACCGGGAGGGGGCGCCCAATATTCGTATGTCCATCGAGTCCTTTCCCAATCGTTTCAACCTGCCGGATTCCGTGGATATGGTGGTAACGGATTACGGAATCGCGAGCCTTTCCGGACGTTCTCTGCGGGAGAGGGCTCAGGCACTGATCGAGATAGCCCACCCGGATGATAGATTCACCCTGGTAGATCAGGCCAAACAGGCAAAAATTTTATACGAAGATCAGATTTTCCTGGCTGAAAGTGCCCATCTTTATCCCTCCGAGATCAGGATACGCCATACATTCAAAGGCGGAATATCTGTCCGGTTTCGTGCCATCAAGCCTTCGGACGAGGAAGAGATGCGACGCCTGTTCTATCGTTTTTCCGATCAGAGTGTTTATTATCGGTACTTTGCACCCATCAAGACCATGTCTCACGCCAAAATGCAGGCGTATGTCAATGTGGATTTCGGGCGTGTCATGTCCATCGTAGGGTTGGCCGGCGAAAAAGGCCAGGAACACATTATTGCGGAAGCCCGTTACGTCCTGGAGGCGGGAACGCAATTTGCAGATACTGCTTTTATCGTGGACGAGGCGTATCAGAGCATGGGCATCGCCACGTATATTTTTCAGATGATGATCCGACTGGCCAAAGAAAGGGGCATAAAAGGTTTTAAATCAGATGTGCTGGCCAGCAACAAGGGCATGCTCAAAGTGTTTGAAAAGGGAGGGGAGGTTGTTAACTCAAAACTGGAGTTCAATGTATACAACCTGACCATACCTTTCAAGGGCTGAGGCCACTTTACCCCAACAGCATAAAGCATTCGGAATTCGGCACACGGTTTAGCTTTGGATAAATCCCTACGCTACAAAGCAATCGGCTGTATGCCTTGTAGTTCAGGGCTTTAGCGCTTTAGCCCTGCTGAAACTTGATAATTGGACATTGGATATTGATTATTGGATATTCAATTCCGGTTCATCCGGGTAGGGTGTTACTGTTTTTTAACGTTTTTGGCCTCGGGCCCCCGATCACTTTCCTCAACATCAAACTCAACCCGATCTCCTTCAACAAGGGTCTTGTATCCGGTTGATTCTATGGAAGAAAAATGTACAAATACATCGTTGCCCTCTTCCTGGCTGATGAAACCGAACCCTTTTCTATCATTGAACCACTTAACAATTCCTTGTGCCAAAGTTCTGCCCTCCTCTCATCCGTTAAATGTTCGTATTACCCGGAAACGCGCTCTATGGTGGCACTGTTTTTCAGCTGATCGATGTACCCGGCAACGGCTGCCTGCATTTTTTTATTTTTGAGGGATTCATCAAGGCGCGGTTTTATTTCATCATAGGCCAGCTTGGTTTCAGGTTTTCGATCGATCACCTTGATTATATGGTACCCGAAACGTGTCTTGACGATCGGGCTGACCTGACCGGGCTGCAGCTGAAAGGCGGCATCGGCAAAAGGTTTGACCATTTTCCGACGGTCAAAATATCCCAGGTCACCACCCTGGGTGCTGCTGGGGCCTTCTGAATATTTTTTGGCCAATTCGGCAAAATCCTCGCCGGCTTCGATTTTCTGCCGGGCCGCTTCGATCTTCTTTTTGGCCTCGGCTTTCTGGTCATCGTCGGCGTCCGGATTCATCTTTATCAGGATGTGGCTGGCCCGGACCTGCTCGGGTTTCTGAAAAAAGTTGGGGTTGTTGTCGTAGAATGAACGGCTTTCCTGCTCGGTGACCACTATCTTCTGAGAAATTTCCTGCTCCAGCAACATCTGGATTGCCCGTCCCTTTTTGACCTGTTGTCTAAAGTCGGCTTCGGAAATGTTCATGTCAGTCAATGTCTGCTGGAACCCCTGCTGGTTCGCAAAGCGTGACTTGATCCCCTCGATGGTGCTGTCAAGTTCCTCCTGTTGAACAAGGTAGCCTTTCTTGACGCTTTCCTGGTACAATAATTCCCGATTGATAAGGGTGTCAAGCAGATCGTTTCTGATCTTGGCAAGCTGGGATGCATCGATGGGGCTCTGTTTCATGCGCGCCTGTTTTTTTACGCGCGCCAGCTCCATGTCCAGTTCTTTCGTAGTAACAGCAACACCGTTTACCGTGGCAAGCGTACCCGCTGAAGTTCCGGTTTCTGCCGCGAAAAGCCCGGGAGCGGCTGTGGTGAGCACTATTATTAAAAAAATAGCAGTACATGGCTTGTATGTCCGTGGGTGCATGGGTTTCCTTTCTTTATAAATTTTCATGCTATGCGTTTATATAATTAAGCGAACAATACGGCAAGAACTCATGTTTCATATTTTGCTGTGCAAGATCAAGCATGAAAAATTATTCGAACATGCAAGGCAGGTATTCCAAAATCATGATATTCAGTTTCTGGTGGAGGACCCGGTAGGAATAGTGCTTTTTCGCCACACTGTAGTTATGCGCTGTCATCGTCCTGCATCTTTGGGGGTCATCCAGCACTTGCCTGGTTTTATCCACTGCTTCCTGAGACACATACCCATCGATTTCGATAACGTCAAAACCTTTGGGTTTTATATCGGAAGAGTATATGGAGTAGTTATTGACGACGATGGGTTTTGAATAATAAATGGCTTCCAGGAATGCATTGCCAAACCCCTCGAAGTTGGAGGGATAGGTCACCAGGTCTGCATGCGGGTAGATGTCTTCAAGTGTGTATATTTTTTTCCCGCTGTCTGTTTTACCCCTTTTTTCATTGATGATGTCCGAGACAAAGAGTGTGTGAACCCTCATCAGGTTAGAGTATTCCCGAACTCTCATTTCATAGTCATAGCCTTCATCTCCAGAAGCGTGGGATATGACTAGTTTTGCCTTTTTTCCCAACCGGTGAACCAGTTCGATGGCATGTTCAATGCCCTTGCGTTTGACCACGCGTGTGGGTTGAAGTATCAGCAGTTCATCGTCGGCGATACCGAGGGCCTGTCTGACGTCGGATGCGTAAGCGTCCACCGGCTGCGGGCGGTTTTCGAAATCCATGACATTGGGGATGATCTGTGACGATATGCCCGTGCGGAGGCTAAGCTGGTTGTCGCCTGATGAATTGATGACGGCATGCCTGATGCTGGGCAGATGGGGGGGGAAGGCCATGTTGAGATATTCCCATACGGAATTGGTCATGAAGTGCTGACGTTCCCAGAAAAAATCGTGATGATGGGCAATGGTGGGTATTCCCGTTTCAGATATCAGCTCGGTTATGGCGATGCCGAGGGGCAGGTTGAGCGGTATGGTCAGTGCATTTTCCGGTACCAGAATATCGATATGATATGTATCGATAAAATCGTAGAGGTGATCCTTGATTTTTTTTTTCAGGCGGTAAATCTTTTGGGTGATATGGCGGGGGCGTTTGAGCACACCGAAACAGTTCCGGTAGATCTCCCTGACTTCCGGATGGGTGAAGTGGGCTTCCGCCATCGGGTATGAACAATTCGAGGGCCGATCGAGTTCACCGGCAAAATAGTAGCACCTGAAACCTTCCTGTTCAAAAACCTGGGCCCATTTGGCGGTTTCCAGGGAGACACCATCCGTTCCGGCGAGACGTGTGGACACAAAGCCGACGTTGTGCACCCCGCCACAGTATCGACACTTGGGCATAGTAATTCCTCGGTTTGGGTTACTGATTCTGAAACCTATCCCATCAAATAGAAACCCAGCGCCGGATCATCCGGTTCGGAACGGCTGAAGGCAACGCCGATGTACAGACCATCTACATTTTTTACCAGAACGTTTTTACTTATCAGGGTGTGCCGGGCGTCGTTCAGGTGGAATTCGACGTGGAGTTTGTCATTACTACGGAGGTCAAAGGGTTCGCCCAGTTTGATTTTAAGGCCCCCGGCGGAAAGGTCGGTAACGGCCATGGTGCCTTTGTGCAGAGGGTTGCCGTCAACGATATGCGTAAACGTCCCCGGAAGGCTGACACCTTTGCGGTATTGCTTTCTTTTTTCCAGAACGGACGTCCAGGTGTGACCGCAGGCACATCGCGATTTCACTCTTACGGTCTGCTCCATTCTGGCGTAACGCGACACATCAACCGTTTTTGTGGTTTCGCACTGCGGACAGGTGATCGTGGCGTGATTTGTAGCTGATATGTAAATTGTTTTAATCATGATACCCCACCAGTTCAGATTGAGGCTGAATCATCAAGCCGCCCGTTTTATAATCCGAGGCCGGCCCAGGATCCTGACGATTCTGGGCTTGTAATTATCCTTATGGGCCAGTTTATCCCCCCGCATCTTCACCAGGATGAAAGATAAGGCAAAGCAAAGAAATCCGGATGCCGCCGATCCCAGTGATGGGTTCAGGGAATATTCGAGCGAGATCCAGTGCCCCAGCGCTGCTCCTGCAAGCAGACACAGGACAGGAAAAACGTACAGAAGAAAAGCGGCTTTGAGGAGGGATGCGGTCTCGAAATAGAGAACAATGCGGTCTCCGACATTTGCCCCCACCGGATTTGTGACCTCGACCTCCATATCTTTTCCCTGTTCATTTGAATGGCAGGATCCCCTGGAAGCGCAGGCCTTGCATGCGCTTGAGCGGGTCGTCTTCACCCAAGCCGTTTTACTGTTCAGTTTTATGACGATGCCTTCTTCTGTTGCCATGAATACCGCCAGGGTTGCCGGATGGGTCACTCTCCGGCGTCTTAAATCCTATGTACCTGTTCTTCCCGGGGTGCGGGGATAAGTTCCGTATGTTCATAACAGATGAGGCCGCACTGCAGGCAGCGCCTGGATTCCTTATCCGCGGCATCTTTGGTAAAGCCTTTTTCGATTTCTACAGCAGCCGAGAGTTCCCTGGGGCTGGCCTGGGGCATGATCACGCGCGGCGATGCCGTTACTTTTTGGACATGATCGACATTTTGAATCATTGACCGGGAGTGGAGGACATTGTCGGGCAGGGACAATTCGATGCCGCTGATGATTTTGTGAACGGTTGTCGCAGCCCGCCGTCCGCCGCCGATCGCCTTGATGGCGCCACTGTAATCGCTGAGAATGTCGCCATTCGAAAACCAGCCCATTTCATGTCGGTGCTCAGGCTGTTTATAGGTATAGGTTCCTCTCCAACGGCTTGTCGGCGGGGTTTGACCGTTGGGTTGTGGTGTGCCGGCATCCGCATCGGCAGGCGCCGCAGGCCGCGTGAAAACCAGTTCTGGAAAACGGCCGGAAGCCACGATAAGCATACCGGCCGGCAAACGTTTCAGGGTCAGGCTTTCCAACTCCGCATATTCAATTTCTTCGAGGCGGTCCTGTTCCCCCATGAGACTGTTGACAGCCGTTCCGAACATAATATTTACGCCCTTGCTGTGAAGGTTTTGAATGGCTTGCGGGTCAAGGCCGCTTTCATTTTCCGCCTCCCGGTAAAGAATGGTCACATGGTCGGATCCTTTTTCAAGGCACAGTTCGGCGGTTTCAAGGGCAAGTTTGCCGCCGCCGAATATAACGACGTCCGATGCACATGCAATGGGTTTGTTTTCTTCCGCTTCGGATGCCGTATGTGACTTCATAAAATCCATTAGCAAGTATACACCGGGGATGGGGCTTTCCACCGAAGCCCCGGCGTTTCTGGCCAGCCGGCTGTCCCATCCGCCCAGAGCGGTGAAGACAGCCTGGAAGCCTTCCTCGAGCAGGGAGTTTATGGTGAAGTCGATACCAAGCGCTTTTCCGGTCTGGGCATTGACGCCCATTTCCAGGATGCCTTGAATATCCCAGTCAAGAATGTCGGCAGGCAGCCGGTAGGCTGCAATTGCACTTCTAAGAAGGCCGCCAAGGCGTGGCGCAGCTTCAAACACATCGACCGCATGGCCCAGCCGTGCCGAGAAAAATGCGGTGGAGAGGCCTTCGACCCCGCCGCCGACGACGGCAATTTTTCGGTCGGTGTCCGGCGCTTTATATGGCTGCACCCGCTTGCCCGATTCTCTTTCGTAATCCGCTGCATACCGCTTGAGAAAATTGATGGCCACGGGTTCATCGACCAGCTGCCGTCTGCAGTCCTGTTCACACGGTCGCGGGCAGATTCTGCCGATAACAGCAGGAAACGGGTTTCTTTCCTTGATGGTCTGAGTAGCTCCCAGATAGTCCCCCAGTGAAATCTGGCGAATATATTCGCATATATCAATTCCTGCCGGGCAGGCCCGCTGGCAGGGGGTTGTGCAGTCATCGGTTGTATACTCCCGGAGGATCCGACGGGTAATGGAAGAGAGCGTGATGATATGTTTTGGGCACACTTTTTCACAGGCGCCGCAGCCGGTGCATTTGATTTCATCAACAACCGGGAGCCCCTTGGGTCCCATCTGGATGGCATCGAAGGGGCAGGCTTTGGCACAGGTCCCCAGTCCCAGGCAGCCGATATTGCAGACCTTCATGCCGCCGTTTATCAATGCAGCCGCCCTGCAGTCACCCAGTCCGTCGTAGATGAACTTGGTTTCTGCATCTTCAAGGCCGTAAGTACAGCCCGGTCTGGCAATGTCAGGTTCCTTTGCTTCTATGGCAACACCCATAATGGCGGCAATGACTTCGGCAACTTCCGGCCCGGCGGCCACGCATGAATTGGGCGCGGCTTTTCCAGCGACAATTGCCTCTGCATTGGCGCTGCAGCCCGGCAGTCCACATCCACCACAGTTGGCCCCGGGCAGGGCTTCGTCCACTTCAACGATCTGCGGGTCGACATATACATAAAATATTTTTGACGCTGCAGCCAGACCAACACCGACAACAAGACCCAATCCACCCAACATAAACAAAGCTTCAATCATTTTCTTACTCCCGATCCAGAATTCATTCTACACCATATTAGGACCTTAGATTTCTGAAATTTGTAATTTTCGGTTTATCCGGGCTGGATAACAAATAGACTACCACGATCCGTCCAGTCCTCTCAACCCACCCATATAAAGCCTTCCGCTGGCGACAAAAAGCGAATACCGGGTAAGCAGGAGCGGCAGGTCATAGGATTTTGCCATCTGTACCACACCCTCCTCCGGCTTTTTACCCCTTACGAATACGACAGCCCCCACCCGGGCGACCTTGGCGGTACGAACGACCTGCTCCGTGGTGACACCGGTTAAAAGCACGCATCCATCGGTTGTCGCCGAAAGGACATCTTCCATCAGATCCGCACTGCCGCAACCCGTGATGCGGTCATCCAGATGCATTTCGCCGGACAGGACCGTCGCTTTTAAAATTTCACATATTTCCGACACTTTCATAGCGCACCAATATTCCATATTATTAATATAAAGTCAACGATGAGATTCAGGAATCCTATCCAGGGATACATTGACAACTATAAGATATTCCTGTAATTATTTAATTCGTGTTTTTCGCGGGCCATTAAACTGAATGCCATTGCCATCGAGTGGCCAGGTAGGGTCGGGGTGATTTATGCAGGGATACTGGAAAATGGTGGAAGCGGCTGCCGCATTTATCCGGCGGCGGGTCAAAGGGACTGCGGAGATCGGTGTGCTGACCGGTACCGGACTGGGGGCGAGCACCGGCTCTCTTTCTGTCGAAAAAACGATGGCATACGCGGATATCCCCAATTTTCCGGAGTCAACGGTTGTGAGCCACGCCGGAAGGTTGTTATTCGGCAGCATGGCGGGTCGCAGCATCATGGTCTTTCAAGGCCGCTTTCATCTTTACGAAGGCTACACGCCGCGGGAAGTTGTATTTCCCATCCGGGTGCTGCAGCATTTAGGCGTAAAATATTTGATCGTGACCAATGCGGCCGGAGGGTTGAACCTTGATTTCAATCCCGGGGATATCATGCTGATCCATGACCACATCAATCTGACCGGTGCCAACCCGCTGGTGGGACCCAACCGTAAAAAATGGGGTGAACGCTTTCCGGATATGACCCGGGTATACGACAAAACCCTCGTACACACTGTAGAAAAAACCTGTCGGAATTTAAAGATCGACATCCGTAAAGGGGTCTATGCCGGGCTTCTGGGGCCTTCGTTGGAGACGCCTGCCGAAATCCGTTTCTTGCGAGCCATCGGTGCCGATGCGGTCGGGCTTTCCACTGTACAAGAGGTGATTGCCGCTGTGCATGCCGGGATGAAGATCGCCGGCCTTTCGATTATCACCAACGTCAGCGATCCGGATGATCCGGTTCCGACCAGTGTGGCGTCCATCCTCGAAGTTGCCAACCGGGCCGCACCGGTCGTCGATCAAATCATCAGCGGGCTCGTGGACAGTATCGGGGTCCATTAGAAAACTTTGTGTTCTATGTATCTTTGTGGTTCAACATTAATCGAAACGAAGTGTGCTGAAAAATGAAATTTGACACCATCATACATAACGGGACAATCATAACCGTAAACCGTGATGCCGATATTATTGCCGATGGCGTCATCTGTATAGACGACGGCAGGATCAAGGTGATCGATTCCCGCCGAAATATCGGAGATCTTCCGGAAGGGAAGGCGATCATCGATGCCGCCGGATGTATCGTTATGCCCGGACTGGTTAATACGCACACGCACATGCCCATGACGCTCTTCAGGGGACTTGCCGATGACCTGCCTTTGGATGTGTGGTTGAACGAGCATATATTTCCAGCAGAAGCGGCGTGGATAAATCCTGAAAATGTGCGCCTGGGAACCATGCTTGCTTGTGCCGAGATGCTGTTGTCCGGAACCACGGCCTTTTGCGGGGGTTATTTCCACGAAGAGGCGGTGGCCACGACCGTTGATGATGTCGGGATGCGAGGGGTCCTGGGCCAGGGGGTCATCGATTTTCCGGCACCGGGCGTTCCCGATGCCGGCAAGAACATAGATGTTGCCGAAGCGTATGCCCGGAAATGGGATGGTGTGTCGGCGCTGGTGCGCCCTTCGATATTCTGCCATTCTCCCTACACCTGCTCAGCTGAGACCATCCAGGCGGCAAAGGCTGTCGCCCGTTCCCGCGGACTTCTCTTTCAGATTCATGCGGCGGAAACGGAAATTGAGAGAAGCCTGATCAAGAGCAACGGAGGCGTGAGCCCGGTTCGATACCTGGACGATCTCGGTGTGCTGGATGAGAATACGCTGCTGGTGCATGCCGTCTGGGTGGATGATGCGGATATCACGACCATCGTAAACTCGGGAGCCAAGGTCTCCCACAATCCGGAAAGCAACATGAAGCTTGCCTCCGGAATTGCCCCTGCAGATAAGTTTCTGGAGGCGGGCATCACGGTGGGGCTGGGCACCGATGGCTGCGCGAGCAACAACGACCTGGACCTGTTTCAGGAGATGGATACGGCTGCCAAGCTTCACAAGGTGCACAGGATGGATCCTACCGTCATGAGTGCCGGAAGTGTGTTGAGGATGGCTACGATTGAAGGCGCCCGGGCTATCGGTCTGGGAAACATCCTGGGGTCTCTCGAAAAGGACAAGGAGGCCGACCTGATTGTCGTCGATGCACATAAACCCCATCTTGTTCCCATGTACAATCCCATATCCCAGATGGTGTACGCTGCCCGCGGCTCCGATGTGCGCGATGTCATGGTGTCCGGCAGAATGCTGGTCAGAAACGGGCGGTTGACGGCG
>Ga0164313_10001679_pt1 | contig 19616 bp, 14 predicted proteins | sample GuaBasSedimGuay4_FD_113735 | JGI IMG/M metagenome (GOLD analysis project Ga0164313, IMG submission 113735) | Subseafloor sediment microbial communities from Guaymas Basin, Gulf of California, Mexico - Guay4, Core 4569-4, 0-3 cm | ecosystem: Environmental > Aquatic > Marine > Hydrothermal vents... | reverse complement strand
CGAGGAGGCCGTGCACCGGTGCCGGCTGGAGGGCGAGATCATCGCCATAGGGCACCTTGACCCGGTCACCATCGAGGTGCTCGCCGAAGAGCTGCCGGGCATCGCAAGGCGTGGTGCAGACCTCGTCAAGCCGTCGCGTTTGGTGAGATAGACAATCAGAATTAGGAATTAGGAATTAGGAATGCGGACCACCCGCCCATTGTCTGAATAGGTTTTTGACTACAACGGTTGGAGCTTGCAAGACACCGTAGGCGGGTCGTTCAGGGCCCGCCACCACAATGACCAAAGAAACCGATACCTCAACCGTCACCCGGGTGTGCCCGGATGGAAATTCCTAATTCCTAATTCCTAATTCTTGCGATGCCAAACCACCCCATGCGGCGTATCCTCCACGACAATCCCCAACTCCGTGAGCCGGTCGCGAATCTCGTCGGCGCGGGCGAAGTCGCGGGCAGTGCGGGCTTCGGTCCTCTCCGTGACCAGGAGCTCGATCTCGCCGTCGGCGTCGAGCGCCTCTCCCTGGTCAGGAAAAACGTCCATGACCGTGTCGAACTCATTCAGGGCATCGGCGAGAGCGGCGCGGGCCCCGGTCGAGATTCCGCCGCCGTCGAGGGCCGTGTTCACGTGCCGCAGCAGAGTATGGAGCGCGCCCAGGGCGCGGGCGGTGTTGAGGTCGTCGGCGAGGGCGTCACGATAGTCGCGGGAAAACTCCTCGACGGTCTCGAGCTCGAGGTCCCCCTCTTCTGCGGGTGGGCTGTGGTCCAGCCGTCGCAGTGTGTTGCCGATGCGATCGACCGTCTGTGCCGCTGCGTGGAGGCCGTCCATCGTGAAATTGAGCTTCTGCCGGTAGGGAACCGAGATCAAGAGATACCGGATCACGACCGGGTCGAGGCCCTTGTCGAGAAGATCGCGGAGGGTGAAGAAGTTCCCCTTTGATTTCGCCATCTTCTCGCCCTCGACGATGAGGTGCTCGGCGTGAAGCCAGTAGTGGACGAACTCCTTGCCGGTGGCGCCCTCGGACTGGGCGATCTCGTTTTCGTGGTGGGGGAAGATGTTGTCGATGCCGCCGGTGTGGATGTCGAAGGTCTCGCCGAGCAGCGCCATCGACATTGCCGAGCACTCCAGGTGCCAGCCGGGGCGCCCGCGGCCGATCGCGGTTTCCCAGACGGGCTCGCCCTCCCGCGCCCCTTTCCAGAGAACGAAGTCGCGGGCGTCCTCCTTTTCGTACTCCTCGTTGTCAACCCGCGCGCCCACCAGATTGGCCTCGGGTTTGACGCCGGAGAGCTTTCCATAGGCGGGGAAGGTGGCGATGCTGTAGTAGATGGAGTCATCGCTCCGGTAGGCGTGGCCGGCGGCTTCCAGACGTTCGACGAGCTCCGCCATCTGCTGAACGTAGTCGGTGGCGCGTGGGTAGTGCTCGGCGCGTTCCATCCGCAGGGTGTCGAGGTCGGTAAAAAACGCCTCGATGTAGCGGTCGGTGTAGTCGCGGAGCTCGACGCCTGCGGCCTTGGCCTCGCGGATGGTCTTGTCGTCGACGTCGGTGAGGTTCATCACCTGGGTGACCTCATAACCCGCCAACTTCAGAGTACGGCGCAGGATGTCCTCGAAGAGAAAGGTCCGGAGATTGCCGATGTGGGCGTAGTCGTAGACGGTCGGCCCGCAGGTGTAAAGGCGGACGTGACCCTCCTCGAGGGGCTCGAAGACCTCGAGCTTACGGGTCAGGGTGTTGTAGAAGTGAAGGGGAAAGGCCAATTGATCCTCCGAGCGAAGATTCTACACCCGGGGAAAAAATTTCGGATTTCGGATTTCGGATTTCGGATTTGACAACGCGGGGAACGGACGAGTGGCTTGAGCCTTGTGCCCGCGATTGCGCGGAGGAGATTCAGAATTCGAAATCTTCTCCTCATCCGGTGAGCGCGCCCGAACGCGGGCAATACACTTCAGGCCCCCCGGTGGCTCTCCACCGCGCCGAAAAATCCGAAATCCGAAATCCGAAATCCGAAATCGAGAATCTGTTCGAGTGACCGCCGAAGGCGTCACTCGAGGAGATTCTCCCGTATGTAGATAAACTTCCCCTTATTCACGAGCCCGAAGCCTTCCTCGAACTCGTTGATGAGGCGGGAGACAGTCTCACGGCTGGTGCCTATGGAGTGTGCGATGTCGGAGTGCGTCGGACGGCGGACGACGACCCAGCCGTTACCCAGTAGCTGTCCGTGGTCGACGGCCATGTCGAGCAGATATCGGGCCAGACGGCCGGCGACATCCATGTAGGCGAGCGACTCCATCTTGGAGTTGGCCCGACGTAGACGGCGCGACAGGATGGACATCAGCTTGCGCGAGATGCCGGGGCTGCTCTTGAGCAGGTGATCGAAATCGGCACGGTTGATAACGAGAAGTTCGACATCGGTGATGGTTACGACCGAAGCCGAACGCGGCGCCGTTTCGAGCAGGCCCATCTCGCCAAAGACCTGGCCGGCACCGAGGACGGTGAGGATGAACTCCTTGCCGTCCGATGAGGTGGTGACGATCTTGACCTTGCCGTTGACCACGACAAAGATCGCGTCGGCGTCGTCGCCCTCGTGAAATATCGTGGAGTCGGTAGGGATGTCGCGAATCTGCGCCAGCGACGCAACGTCCTCGAGCTCCTGCTGGTTGAGCCCCGAGAAGATCTCGAGCTCCTTCAGCAGCTTGGGTGCGTGGTCGTTCATGTGCCCTCCCGCGCCACCAGATCGATGACAATCCCTGCGACCCGTGCGCCGGAGATCGGTGGGTCGAGCGATGTGCAGGGGCTGTCGTCGCCGCTGATGCACCACCGTGGGCGGTCGAGGGTGAGCAAGGCACTCATCCTGTCGATCGCCGCCCGCACCTCGTCGGCTGTGACCGGGCGGTCGGGATCGAAGCTGCGGTCGATCTGGTCGCTGTCGATCAGCCCGAGGCGCACCGCCGTGAGAATTTCGTTTTGCGAAGGCATATCCATGATGTCCGACAACAATGGTACCTGTCCGCCGGGCAATGTTTCCAGTTTTGGGGCCAGGGACACGAGAATGACGGCGAGGCCGGCCCGGTCGAGAGGGGAGGAGCGTACTGCGTCGGCGACGTAATCGGGCATGACCGAGAGGCGCCACCGGAGCTTGGCTCTGCTGAGCCCGAGTGCTTTCTCCGGTGCGTCATCCGGCAGCGAGGACCAGAGGTTCATCGCGGTCGACCATTCGCCCTGAGTCTCGGCAATATCGATCGCCTGCAGCGTGGCTTCGGGATTGTCGGTCAGCGAGGCATAGATGCGCAAAGCGGCGTTGAGATCCCCCCGCGCCTCGGCGATGTTTCCGGACAGGAGCACGACGTCGTCGTCCCTCGGGAGGGAAGCCAGTGCGGCCTCTGCGCGGTCGGGTTCATCCAGGGCGATGAGGATTCGCGCCTTCAGGAGCACGGCCGGGCGATTATCCGGCTCGAGCGCGAGAGCCGGAGCGAGGGTCTCCAGCGCGTCGGCGGGTTGCTTCGCCTCATAGAGACCTTGAGCGGAGGAGATACGTCCATCCACCCACCGTTGGTGGAGCTGGTCCGCCCGTTCCTGCCAGCGCTTGATGGGCCACAGGTCGGCGCCTCGGTCTGCAGCGGTGAGTGCGACGCTCTCGTTATTCGCATTTTCCGCCGCGACGGAGAGAGTAATCCAGGCTGCGGCATAGTCGGGTTGGGCGTCGGTAATACTGCGGAGCCCGGGGATCGGGTCGCTGTCGCCGGCGACGATCATCGCCTGCAGCCCGAGTAGCTCGGCGGCCGGGCCCGGGCCGGCCTGGGCGGCGCTTTTCCGGGCAGCGCCCGCATCACCATCGAGCAGATCGTTCCATCCGGCGTCGATAGCGCGTTGCGCCGCGCGGTCGATCACCGGGTGACCGGGACCGGTATCCGGTGATGGGAAGGCGAGCTTGGCCGGTGCGGTAACCGGCGGCGTGGTCACACATCCGCTCATCGAGGTGATGACGCCGATCGCGACCGCAGCGACGGCCGAAGCAGAAACCCAGCGAGATATGCGGGCCAGGCCCCCAAGGCGCCCGGACAATCTACTGGGAATCATCCGGATGTGTCTTACCGGGTAAGGAGGTCACCGGGGCGATAGTGGCAACGGCATGTTTGTACACCAGCTGCTCTTGGCCGTGGTTTTCGAGAATCACGGAGTAGCGGTCGAATCTTCGGATGACGCCGGTCAGCCGTTTACCGCTGACAAGGTATACGTGGACGGTCTGCGACTCCTTGCGAAGCTGATAAAAAAAAGGATCCTGGATGTTGATGGTACCGCTCGAAGGTTTGTTCATCATTATCTTCTTCCCTCGGTGTGCTGGTCCCATAATTTGGCCACCGCCGGCGCCCCACCTTCTTCCGCCGGCGGTACCCAATGCAGAGCGCCCTCATGAACGCCCCGCAACCATGTCAGCTGACGCTTTGCGAACCTGCGGCTCGATCGTTTGGTATTGTCAATGGCTGTTTCCAGGTCGCAGTCCCCCTGCAGCATGTTCAGCACCTCGCGATAGCCGATCGCCTTCAAGGCGTGGGCGTCAACTGAAACACCGGAGGCCAGAATCCGTCGAACCTCCTCCACCATTCCAGATGCGAACATGCTGTCGACGCGCGCGTCGATTCTAGCATAGAGCTCGGAGCGCGATCGGCTCGGGGCGACCAGCAGAGGATCGAAGGCCGGCGGCGGTTGATGGCGCTCCCAGTGGCTCGAGAGGGGCTCACCCGTTGCTTCGAATACCTCGAGGGCGCGGAGCACCCGTTGCCGGTCGTTCGGGTCGATGTTTTTGGCCGCTGCCTGGTCGGACTCCTCGAGGCGGCGGAAGATCGCCGCGGGGTCGCGAGTCCACTCATCCGCCAGCCGGGCGTTGATTTCAGGGTCTCGTGGCGGTGCCGGAAACAGCCCGACAAGGAGGGCGCGGATGTAGAAGTGGGTGCCGCCAACCACCATCGGGGTGCGGCCGCGGTCTGCGATATCGTCGATCGCTGCCTTCGCACGATCGATGAATTGACCGGCCGAGAAGCGCTGTCGGGGGTCGGCCACGTCGATCAGATGGTGACGGATTCGGCGTCGATCCTCGGGTGCTGGTTTGTCGGTGCCGATGTCGAGCCCCCGATAGACGGAAAATGCATCGGCCGACACGATCTCCCCGCCCAGTAGCTCGGCGACCTCGAGGCCGAGACGGGATTTCCCCGAAGCCGTAGGCCCGAGGATGAGGAGGAGGGGAGGCGGTGGCTGTTTCATTATTGAGAGCGTAGTGTGAATCCATGGCGAGCCGCAACAGATTTCGGATTTCGGATTTCGGATTTCGGATTTACCAACGCGGGGAATGGCCGAGTTGCTTGAACTTTTTGCCCGCGATTGGGCGGGGGAAATTCGGAATCCGGAATCTCCTCCTCATTCGGTGAGCTCGCCCCAACGCGGGCAATTAGCCTTAATCCACCCGACCAACCCTCACCGCGCCGAAAATCCGAAATCCGAAATCCGAAATCCGAAATTTACGATCCGAAATCACGGAAACGCCGTCCAGGCGTTTCCGTCCCACCTTGCTCCGCACCACCCGTCCCGCGCGGGGTAGCGGACGGCGATGCCGCGTCCGGCGAGCCTTTCGACCACCTCCTCGTGCGGATGTCCATGGGTGTTGCCCGGGCCCGCGGGAATGAGAGCGATCTCCGGCGAGGTGGCGTCGAGGAGGGCAGTCGAGGTCGAGCCGCGGCTGCCATGGTGTGGGATAACGAGCACCTCGCTATCGAGCAGTCCGATGCCCGAGATCCGGCGCTCGGTGGGACGACCGATGTCGGAGGTGATCACGACGGATCCTCCGGGGAGCACCGCTCGCGCCACCAACGAACGTTCGTTCTCCTCCCGTGGTGGATTCAACGCCGGCGGCCACAGGGTCACGAGGCGGATTGTGCCGAGGGTCGTCGTCTTCCCGCGGGCGAGGAGCTCGATGTGCGTTCCTCGGCGACGAGCGGCGCGCAGCAGCGGGACGCTTTCGATCCGACTGAACATCCAGGCGGGCATGAGCAGCCGATCCACGTTGAGCGTTCTGAGCACATAGGGCGCACCGCCGATGTGATCCTCATCGGTGTGGGAAATGATGATGGCCCGCAACCGCCGCTGTCGCCTGTCGGCGAGCAGCTCGGCAGCTTCCCGCCGAAACCGCCCGCTGTCGGTCAGGATCCGGTCACCATCGTTGCTCACGAGCACGGCCGCCCCGTCGCTGACCGGCAGCAGCTCGACCGCCGGTGGCCCGGGCGCCGCCGGGATCAGCGTCGCGGCTGAGGCGGCGAGGATGACGAGCCACGCCGCCGCGCCGATCCTCGCCCTCCTTCCGGGCTGCAGGGCGAGCCACCCCGCGACCATCAGCGCCAGCACGGCCACCAGTGGGAGCTGAGTCGTCACGACCTCGAGATGGCGGGCGGGGGCGCCCACCGTCTGCAGAATCGTGATGAGAACGTAAACGAAGTCGAGACAGAGGGCGGCCCCGCCGGGCCAGAACACCGCCACGACGGTGGCGCCCACCGAAGCGAGCACGGTGGGGCCGAGCAGCGGCAGGGCGATGATGTTCACCAGGACCGCTCCCGGGATAAGGGTGCGGAAGTGGGTGGCCACCACCGGCGCGGCGGCGGTCTGGGCGACCAGCGGAACGGCAACCGCGCCGGCGAGGAATCGAGGTCCCGGAAGGATCTCGGCCAGGACCGGCGCCCACCGTACCAGGGCGGCTGTGATGAGGACCGTGAGCTGGAAGCCTGCGTCGGAGATCAGGGGCGGTCGTGCGAGGAGCAGGAGCAGAGTAGTGAGGAGTACCGCCGCCATGGGAAGGATCGCACGTCCGAGAAAACGTGCTCCGAGGTAGATCACCCCCATGAGTGCGGCGCGGACGGCCGACGGTGCGGCGCCCGCGAGGAGGGCGTAGGACGGAAGCGCCATCAGCACCACGAGCCGCGTGGTGCGTGGCGTGGCGCCGAGCATGGCAGCCAGGAGCCACACCGCGCCTCCGACCAATCCAACGTGGAGCCCGCTGACGGCGAGAACATGGGCGAGCCCTGACCGGCGCCAACGGTCCCGGCGTTCAGACGGCACCAGGTCGCGGCGCCCGAGGGCCAACGCGGCCGCCATCTCCGCGGTCCGGATCCTGATGACCGAGGTGCCGGCTGCAGCCAGCAGGCGGTGGGCGAGCCGATCGCGGAGATGAGGTAGAAGCCGGGTTTCCCCGGTGTTGCGGAGGAGTCGGGCCGATGCAACCACCAGAAGCGGGCTGGATTGGGAGCCCCGAACCCGGGCGAAGATATCGATGACGGATCCCGGCGCCGGCAGCTCGCCTGGATTGGAATCGCCGCGGATCTCGAGGCGGCACCTCGGCGGCAGATCCAGCCTGCGGTCGTTGGAGGTGGCGCCGATGGGCCGCACCCTCGAGCGGCGTCCCCACCGCGCATCCGTCCAACCCTCGATCACCACTACCCGTGCCCGGATCACCGACTCGCCGTCTGCCACGTGCTGTTCGAAGAAGAGCCGGTCGCCGGCCGCGTCCAACCCCCGGCCGCTGACAAGGGCAAAACCGACCAGGATCCAAAGTGTGGCGGGCGCCGCCCGACCCCGGCGGAATGCCTCGATCGCGAGGATCCCGCCGGTTACCAGCAGCAGGAGATGCAGCCACTCGGGGCCGGCGACGGGAGTCAGGGAGGTGGCGACAGCGCTGACGGCCGCACCGGTGGTGAGCAACCACAGCGGGCGAAGCGCCCGAGCCTCGGCCCCCTCATCGGTCATCGGATTCCAAAACCTGCGTGTCCGGTTCCCTCAGGTTGGCCGAACAGCCGGGCGATTTTGTTACCGTGTGGTGGCGGGTAAAGGACCCGCCTACAGGTTTCCTGGCGACCTTTGTAGGCGGGTCCTTTAGGGCCCGCCGCCAGGAGGTTTCGGAACCAGAAGAGGCGCAACTTGAGCGAACCGGATATGCGTGTTCCAAGACGGCGAGGATCTCCACGTGGTGGGTGAGGGGAAAGAGATCGAAGAGCTCGAGCTCGGTCACGCGATAGCCGTGGTCTACGAGATGGGCGGCGTCTCTCGCCCAGGTCGCGGGGTCGCAACCGAGCATCAGGATCCGTTTCGGTTTCCAGCGCGCGAGATCGTCGCGAAGAGCCCGGCTCAGCCCGCGACGTGGAGGATCGGTGATCACCAAGGCGTTTTGAGGCAAATTCCCAGACGCGCTGAGAAAATCCTCGGCGGTGCGGCCGGCCACGACTAAAGCATCGGGGAGATTCCGCGCGGCCGCCCGCGCTGCCCGCCGGCTCGGTTCGACAAGCGTCAGGTTCCGTGGGGAGGCCGAAAGGGCGGCGGCGGCGAGAAAACCGACCCCTGCGTGGAGGTCGAATACGGGCGCGGGATCGTTCCCCGCGAGCTTGGCGACGCGCTCGAAGAGATCGCCGAGAAGGTGACGGTTGCCCTGAAAGAAGGTCCCGATCGGAGCGATGAGCGGGATCGGCAACTCGAACTTGACCACCTCCCGGCCCCAACCGGATTGTGCGTCCCCAGCCGGCGACAGGGCGTGAAAACCCGCGACCACCGAGTCCGCATCGCCTGCGGACGGAACCCATGAAGGGTCGATCTTCCGCACGCCTCCGTCGGCCGGGCGAAGGGCGGCGACCCTCTCCAAATCTGCGGTGCCCTCGAGCCACTCCACATCGACGGCTTCCGGGCAGCGGCGTGTGAGGGCTTGGGTGATGACCGGGAGCGCGTTCATCAACCGGGGCGACAGGATTCGGCACGAGTCGATGGCTGATACGCTGCGGCTCCGGTGTCCGAAAAAACCCAATCTCCCCAGAACAGGATCCCAGTGAAGCCGGGCGCGCAGGCGGTAACCGCCCTCCGATGTGTGCAGAACTGCGGATGCGATCCGGGCGGCGAGGTCGGGAAATCTTCCCGCCGCCTCCGCGGCTGCTGCGGCCTTGAGCGCACCGGCGGCGGCGAGATCGATGTGCGGCCAGTCGCAGCCGCCGCAGCTCTCGGCATGTGGACACGGTTGGGTCAGCCGGGCCGGATGGATGGTGCCGCACACCTCGAGGACGTGCGCTTCGATGATTCCGGCTCGGCGGCGGGTCGGTTGCGCCACGACGCGCTCGCCGGGGAGCGCGCCCATCACCATCCAGGTTGCACCGTCGTGATGGGCGAGGCCGCGTCCGCCGCCGATCAGCTTCTCGATGTCGAGGGTCACCGCGGGCAGGGCCGGGTCGTCCTCGATCGGACGGTTCATCCGTCGAGCTCCAATCGCGGGAGATCGAGGAGTTTGCGGAGCAGCCGGTCGCGAAAGGCGAGGAACGTGCGGTCGCGCGCTTCCGGGGTTGCCGCCGAGGCAGCCGCGTCGGCCCGTGCCCGCTCCTCGAGCTCGTCGCGATCATCGTTTCCGAGGGATGCGAGGCAGGTGGCGAGGAGGGCGGACTCAAGGGCGAAGAGGTGCTCCTCGAGAGCCGCGGGGGGCAACTCGTGTGCCGCCTCCACGGTTGCCACGATGCCCTTGATGGCCTCGGCAACCCGGGGCCGGGCCGGTTGTTGCCGTTCGGCTGCGGTGTTGAGGTTGGCCTCGAGAGATTGCAGCGCGGCCTCGATGTTGATCTCGGGTTGTTGGGCGTCAGGGTCGGCTGCGCCGACCTGCATCTCGGCGATGTGCCGGGCGTGGGCGTGAACCGCGTGGCGGCAGTAGGAGAGGCTCACGATCGGGTCGGGTTCGCCACGATCCCGGCGCTTGGCGAAGACCTCGGTGATCCCCGTGCGAACGGCGGCGAGTGGGATCTCGTCGCGCCACCACTGGCGGAGGAGGTGGAAATCCTTTGGCGACAAGGTATGAGGGACGCCACGAAGAGTCGCGAAGAGGTCCTCGACAGTCCGGTAGTATTCGAGCTCGAGATCGTCATCCAACGCCATCGCCAGAGTGTACCGCGCCGACAAGTGTCCGTGCCCGTGCCCGAGCCCGCCCGCCGTCAACGGGCAAGGGCCCGCGGCCCTGCCCGTTTCCACGTCCGCCTCCGTGCGTGTGCTCCGGGGAGTTGCTGCCGCGAGAGGATGCCAGGCACGCCGCGACTTTCCGAGAGGTAGGAGTGGAAAATGGCATTCGAGGCTGATTGAAATTTGTCGACGGTGCTGTTGACGCCGTGCGTGACGACAACAGTCGGGCTCCTCGTACCGGGGAAATGGAGGGGAACTGCGCCACGCCGCTTGGAGGCTCCAAAGGGGCTGCCGGAGCCTTTGTGGGGCAGGCGTCCCGCCTGCCGGGCGTGCTGAAAAGATGAATCCGTGGTCCTCCGGATGGCAGCCGGGACGGCTGCCCCACAAAACAACCCGGAGCCCTTGTGGGGCAGGCGTCCCGCCTGCCATCGGTCGACGGCAAATCCGAAATCCGAAATCCGAAATCCGAAATCCAAATTTCCGTGCAGGTACAATGCGAAAGATACGATGCGCTTTGTGTACAGATTTATATTTGTCATGAGCCTGGCCTCACCTGCCCTGGCGGGGCCGTGGGGAGGGTTGCCGGACGCCGTGTCTCGCCTCCAGGTGGATCCCGGCGACAGCGCGGCGGAGGCGGTGATTGTCGCGGCCGAGGCATCGATTCTGGCCGAGGCGGCAGCCGGACGGTTGCCGGCGGTGACTGCACTGCACGAGGTGTACGCGAGCCTCGTCATGCGCCTCCCGGATGGGGAGGGACGGATTGGGCGGCTTGATGAGCGGGTCTCATCGGTGCTGGTGACGTTTGGCACCAATATTCGCGAAGCAGATTTCTCGAAAGCTGCTGCCGCCTGGACCCTGGCCGCGGGTTACGACCCCACAAGCCCGGCCAGCGGTTTGTTGCGGCGAACCCTGCTGCCGCCACCGGACCCGGAGGGCGGGGCGGTGTGGAACGCACCCATCGACGGGGCGGATCTGGTTTTTCAGCCCGCGTCGCGGGTTCGCGTCGGTTGCAGCGAAAATGACCGCCGGTGCCGGGAGAATGAGGTCTATTTCCGCTGGGTCGAGGTGCCCGACGTCTGGATAGAGATCACCGAGGTGTCCAACAATCGCTATCGGCGGTGCGTCGAGGTCGGAGCATGCTCGCCACCGGCGGATGGTTTCCGGTTCAATGTCAGCGATCGGGACTCGGAGCCGGTGGTCGGCGTGACCTGGAGGCAGGCACGGTCGTACGCGCGGTGGGCCGGCCGCCGATTGCCGTCGGAGGCGGAATGGGAGCGCTCCGCGCGCGGCAAGGAGCTGCGGTGGAGGTTTCCGTGGGGAAATGCTCGCGGCACCGGGCTTGCAAATGTCTGGGAGGGGTCCATCCAAGGGCGTGGACCGCTTGCCGTCGGCTCGTTCCCGGCCACCGGGTGGGGTCTTTCCGACATGGCCGGAAATGTCTGGGAATGGTGCGGGGACCGGTACCAGCCGGGCCTCAAGAATCTCCCGGCCGACGGTTCGCCGTTGACCTCGGGTTTGGGGCGGTCGGTGCGTGGTGGATCGTGGAGGAGAGATATCGATCTCGCCCGGGTCTCGGCACGATCGTGGTACGAGGAGGTGTATCGCGCCGACGATCTCGGTTTCCGTTGTGCGATGAGCGCGTCCACAACAACCGGTGATGCCCGCGTTCTTTCGATCGCGAGGCGGGCCTTCCCGATCGGAATCGAGCCCGGTAGGGACCTGTATGGCGCTGATCTTTCGGCCGAGGACCGACACTACCTCGAACGTCGGGCGATCGCGTGGCTGATGCTTGAAGAACGGCCCGCCGATGCGGTCCCCCTGGCGGCCACCCTGTTGCGGAGAAACCCGCGGGATCGCGTGGCGCTCGATCTCCTCGAGTGGGTTGAGGAAGCTCTGATCAATGAGGCGAGAGCCGGTCATTCGACGACGGTCCGGGAATTGCGATCGGGGTACCAGCAGGCATTGTCCGGGAACCAACGTTTTGGGCGCCGTCTCCAGGATACGGATGATCGCTTGCTGGCGGCGTTTCGCGCGTGCGGGAATTCCTTTGCCCGCAGAGATGAACTGGACATTGCGGCCTCCTGCTTCGAGGAGGGCCTTCAGATGGCCCCTAACGATGTTGGCTTCAGGCGTGGTTTGGAATCGCTCGAGCCCAAACCCGGCCAGATCCGAATCTGGGCTGCTGACGGCAAGGACATGGCCTGGGTTCCGGGAGGCACGTTCCGATTCGGCGCCAGCGAGGGAGATCGCCAGGCGGCGACCGACGAGCTGCCGGCCTCGGACTTCATCGTCGAGGGCTTCTGGCTCGATCGCAATGAGATCACAAATGCAGAGTATCGCCGGTGTGTCGATGCCGGCGCCTGTACATCGCCCGCTCGGACCGACGCCTACGACGATCCGAATCGGGCATCGCACCCCGTGCTATGGGTGACGTGGTTTCAGGCGCAAGACTATTCCCAGTGGACCGGGAAACGGCTTCCCACCGAGGTCGAGTGGGAGCGGGCGGCGCGTGCAGGAGGCGCCGATCGTTTCCCCTGGGGGGAAAAGTGGGATCCAGCGAAGGGCAACGCCCTCGGTACCGAAGGAGCCGACCACTGGGCCGCCGCGGCGCCCGTCGGCAGCTTCCCCGCCAATGCCTGGGGCTTTCACGACCTGATTGGAAACGCAGCCGAGTACGTGCAGGATGTGTATCACCCCAGCTACGGAGGCGCGCCGCGGGATGGCCGCCCCTGGGAGCAGGAGACGGGGCCGATCGCGGACCGCCTGCGGGTCGTGAGAAACGGGTCGTTCGCCGATCCGCCCGCCCGCCAGCGGGCATCGCGCCGATCCAGCCGCAAGCCGACCGAGGCCCGCAAAGGCATAGGCTTCCGGTGTGCTGCGGACTAACCGCCCACGAAACAGTTTTGAGTTATGAGTTTTGAGTTCTTAGTTCCATGCACCCCAGAGATTTCGGATTCGTGTTGCCACAAAAGCCCCGCACCGTTTCGCTCACGCCCAGGGGGCGTCCGTAACTCAAAACTAAAAACTCAAAACTAAAAACTGAGTGGTGTGGGTGTACGGCATTCTGAATTCGTCAAAGCCCCACCTTCTCGAGAATTCTGTCGAGTGCCTCGAGCTCACCCTTGGTGGTGTAGAAGTGTGGCGAGAAGCGTACGTTCCCCTGCCGCACTGAAACCACGACCCGGCGTTCGCGGAGGCGGCGACGGGCATCGGCGGGGCTTACGCTCGGGTGGCGGGCGGCGACGATGCCGGCGATGGGGTGGCCTGACCCGGGCGAGTAGACCTCCCAGCCGTGGGCGAGAAGAATCCTGGTCAGTAGCCGCGCGAGGACCTCAACCCGGGCCTGGATGTTCTCGCGCTCGATCGTGGCGATCAGGTCGAGGGCGGCGGCGAGCCCCGCAACCCCGATATCGTTGGCGGCGCCGGCTTCAAAGCGGCGACCATCATCGTGGTACTCGAGCCGCTGCAGAAAGTAATCTCTCGGCGCCAGTACCACGTTGCGCCACCCCGAGATGACGGGGTGAAGTCGCGATCTCAGCTCCGGAGTGGTCGCCATCAGACCGGTGCCCTCCGGACCGAGGAGCCACTTGTGGCTGTCGGCGACGACCGCATCGACCCCCATCGCGCCCATGTGCATCGGCAGCACGCCCAGCCCTTGAATCGCATCCACGACCAGCACGATCTTTCGGTCGTGGCAGATGCGTCCAAGCTGCGCCAGAGGGGCGATCCAGCCGCTGTGGAATGCAACCCACGACACCGCCACGACCTTCGTACGTTCCCCGATGTGGTCGTCGATGATCTGCGGATCGATGCGGCCGTCGGGGTGCGGAAATCGTGTGATCTTGACACCCAGCCGCTCGAGCCCGAGCCACGGTGAGACGTTGGCCGCAAACTCCTCGTTGCCGACGAGCACCTCGTCCTTCTTTTTGAGGCCAAGACCTTCGGCGATCAGAGAGAGCCCTTCCGAGGTGCTGCGGATGATCGAGATATCGTCGGGGGCGCAGCCGATGAGCTGGCTTCCGAGGTGGCGGCAGGCGAGGTGGTTGTTCCGCCACTCCTTGTAATTCTCGTGGCCGGTCTCCTCCTGCTCGGTGATGCGCGCGCGCATCGCCATCGCCACCGATTTCGGCAGCGGGCAGACCGCGGCATGGTCGAGGTACAGGGCATGCTCCCGTACTGGAAACTCGGACAACCAGTCGCCGAGATCAAAGCTCATGGGGAGATCATAGTCGAACTGGAAAAGAGAAGGTGTGGCGGGTTAGCCCCAATACTGTTCAAATGACGCCGCCATGTGCGGGCGGGACGCCCGCACCACAAGGAATCCGGGTTGGTTTTGTGGTGCAGGCGTCTCGCCTGCACACGCACATTCCCTCATTTTCGGTGATCAGAGGCCCGGCACCAGGTGGATCTTCTGAATCTGTAACATCCCGACCTTGACCAGTCCGTCGGGATCGCGAATCGCCAGCGGGACGAGATCGCTCTCCGGGATGCCGGCATCCGTCATGCCTGGGCCGCGCATCAACCCGTTCCCGCAGGCCCGGCCCGATGGCTCACCGTACTGACTCATCACCCGTGCAAGCTCTAGGAGCTTCTCCCACTGTTCCGGAGGATGATTGGGCTGGCTCGACAACGGGTAGATGAGGTAACCGATACGGGTCCGCAGGTTGGCGGCCTGCAGGAGACCGGAACCGTTGGCGGAGGAGAGAAATCGCTGGCTCACCACGTAGGTCTGCTCCGGATCCAGGTCACGGAGGATCGCAAGGTGCTCCCGGTCACTCAGTCGCACCGGGATGTCCGAGTCGCGGATGACCTCGGTGAGGAACTCCTGGATGTGGTCCCCAATCTGGGCGCCGCCCTCGGCCGAGGCGGGGAACCAGTCCCCCTCGATCGGTTCGAGGTGCACCAGGTAAATACCGAGGCACGATGTGGGTTCGCCGTCGGAGGACCTGGAGCTCTGAAGCATCGCCTGACGCTGCGCGAGCCGAATCTCACGAGGCATGAAAACCCGCAAGAAGTCGTAATCCGCGACGGCGTTGGTGTCGGCAACCATCGTTCGATGTTCTCAGAACAGGCCGCTCGCGTCAACGAGGTAGGTGTGACCTGCCTCATGTTTTGAGGTATTAGGTGAGCCTCTTGCAAAACTCCCATGGTCGGCATCCTGACCTCAGAGCGGCGAAACTGAAGGTGGGCCAAGGCCCACCCTACGTCGGACCCAAAATTGGCGCGGGCTTGTAGGGTGGGCTTTAGCCCACCTTCAGAGTCGTTTTCGCATCTTTGGTGTTTCGGAAAGTTGTGATGACCAAAAACCTAAAACCTAATACCTAACGCCGTAAGACGTTGAGCGCGGACCCCGCCTTGAACCACTCGATCTGCTCATCGTTGAGCGTGTGGTCGAGCTGGATCCGGTCCTGGCTGTCATCGGCGTGGTTGATCACCGCGGCAACCTGTCGGCCGGGGGCGAGCTCGGCGAGGTTCACCAATGAGATCCGGTCGTCTACGCGGATCTTGTCGTAGTCGGACGGGCGGGCGAAGGTCAGCGGTAGGATGCCCTGCTTCTTGAGGTTGGTCTCGGCGATGCGCGCGAAGGAGCGGGCAATGACCGCCGTTCCTGCCATGTGGCGCGGTTCCATCGCCGCGTGCTCGCGGGACGAGCCTTCGCCGTAATTCTCGTCTGCGATCGCAACCCAGGGGATGTCCCGTTCCTTGTACGAGCGGGCGAGCTTCGGCAGCTGGACGGTCTCGCCGCTTTCGATGTCGATGCCGTATCCGGGTTGATCGGTGAAGGCGTTGTTTGCACCGAGGAAGAGATTGTCCGAGATGTTGTCGAGGTGTCCCCGGAACTTCAGCCACGGACCGGCTTGGGAAATATGGTCGGTGGTGCACTTGCCGCGCGCCTTCAGTAGGATCGGCATGCCTTCGAGGTCCTGGCCGTCCCAGGTCGGGAACGGCTCGAGAATCTGCAGGCGCTTTGAATCATCCGCCACCTTGATCTCGATCGACGAGCGGTCCTCCGGCGGTGCGAGGTAGCCGTCGGCCTTGAAAATGAAGCCCTTCTCGGGAACATCCGGCGCCTCAGCCGGCGGCTCGAGGATGTACGTGCTGCCGTCCTCTGCGGTGAGTTCGTCGGTCAGCGGGTTAAAGCTCAGGCGTCCGGCGAGCGCATAGGCGACGACGATCTCGGGGCTCGAGATAAAGGAGTTGGTCTGCGGGTTGCCGTCGTTACGCTTCGCGAAGTTGCGGTTGAAGGAGCTGATGATCGAGTTGATCTCTCCTTCGGAGATGTCGTCACGGTGCCACTGGCCGATGCACGGCCCACAGGCGTTGGCGAGCACCGTCGCGCCGAGGCGGTCGAGGGCTTCCATCTGGCCGTCGCGCTCGATGGTGGCCTCGATCTGCTCCGATCCCGGCGTCACCCACAGGGTCGAGCGGGTCTTGGCGCCGTGGGCCAGGGCCTGCCCGGCGACATCGGCGGCCCGGGTCAGATCCTCGTACGAGGAGTTCGTGCACGAGCCGATGAGACCGGCGGTGAGGTTGTCCGGGTAGCCGTGCTCGGCGACGTCGGCCGCCATTTTCGAAACCGGTCGCGCGAGATCGGGGGTGAAGGGGCCGACGATGTGGGGCTCGAGAGTGTCGAGGTCGATCTCGACGACGAGGTCGAAGTACTTCTCCGGATCCTCTGCGACCTCCGGGTCGGCGGTCAGCAGGTCCTTGTTTGCCTCGGCCAGGGTCGCGATGCGAGCCCGTTGGGTGGCGTCGAGGTAGACCTTGGCGCGTTCGTCGTACGGGAAGATCGAGGTCGTGGCGCCGAGCTCGGCGCCCATGTTGGTGATGGTGCCCTTGCCTGTGGTCGAGATCGACGCCGTCCCCGGTCCGAAGTACTCGATGATGCGATTGGTACCGCCCTTGACAGTGAGAATGCCGAGGAGCTTGAGGATCACGTCCTTGGGCGCCGTCCACCCGTGCAGACTGCCGGTGAGTTTGACGCCGACGATCTCCGGCTGCAGGACCTCCCAGTTGAAACCGGCCATGACATCCACTGCGTCCGCGCCGCCGACGCCGATCGCGATCATGCCGAGACCACCGGCGTTGGGGGTGTGGGAGTCGGTGCCGATCATCATCCCGCCCGGGAAGGCGTAGTTCTCGAGCACCACCTGGTGGATGATCCCGGAGCCGGGCTTCCAAAAGCCGATGTCGTAGCGGGCCGACGCCGACTGCAGGAAGTCATAGACCTCGCGGTTGCGGTCGATCGCTGCGTCGACGTCCTCCTCGGCGCCGGAGCGGGCGAGGATCAAATGGTCGCAGTGCACCGTCGACGGCACGGCAGTGGTGTCTCGGCCCGAGAGCATGAACTGCAGGATCGCCATCTGCGCGGTGGCGTCCTGCATGGCGACGCGATCGGGGCGCAATTGGAGATAGGCCGTGCCGCGATCGAGCTCCTCTTCGGGATCGGCGAGGTGGCCGAAGAGCACCTTTTCAGCCAGGGTCAGCGGCCGATCAAGGCGGCGTCGAATGACGGCCAGGCGTTCGCGGATGGTGTCGTATACCGACTGGACAAGCTCGGGGGTGGTTTCAATAGAAGGCATGTCGAATTCTCCTTGTCGTGCGGGATGCGTCTGGAGCGCCTGCCGCAGTGCGACGAGTATTCTACACCCAGGTACACCGGTTCAAAATCAGGAATTAGGAATTAGGAATTAGGAATGCCGGACCATTCATTTCGGATTTTCGGAAGCGCCTCGGGAAACGGCCCGCGTTCACCGGAGGTGCCTGGCATCCCGATTCGCCGCGAATCGGCGTGCCTGGCAGCCTCTCGGGGAGCGCGCTGGGAAACGGGTCGCCTCAAAGTCGGGAGCGCCTCGCCGGGACGTTGCGGCGACAACTAAAAACTCAAAACTCATGCGACGGGGCCGGTGGCGCGAGGGTATGCTGGCGTTCCGATGATTGTTTCTCAGCCTGATCCCGTGGACCGCCCGCTCTTCCTCTGCGACGCCATGCTCGGTTCGCTGGCGCGGTGGCTGCGGTTCTTCGGCTACGACGCGTTGTTCCCCAAACCGGGTCCGGAGGATTGCCTGCTGGCCAGGCGCGCGAAGGAGGAGGGTCGCTGGCTGCTGACACGCGATTGTGAGCTGGCGTCGGCGGGGCCCCGCAGCATGATGGTTCGGGCCCAGTCTTTGGAGGAGCAGCTGATCGAGGTCTTCGGGCGGCTCGGGCTGCGGCCGGCGGCGACCCTCGAGAATGCTCGTTGCGGCGAGTGCAACGGCCTCCTCGAAGATGTGACGCGAGAGGAGGTGGCCGAGGTGGTGCCGCCCCACGTGTTCGCGACGGCGCCCCGGTTCCGCCGTTGCGTCGGTTGTGGAAGGGTGTACTGGCCGGGCAGCCACAGCGAGGGCATCCTCGAAAGGATGGAAGCAGTCGTCCAAAGGCTGAGCTGAGGGCGGACGAACATCAGTTTTGAGTTCTTAGTTTTGAGTTTTGAGTTTCGGATCACCACCCGTAAACCCACCGGCGTGCGGGGAAAGCGCGTTCACCGGAGGTGCCTGGCATCCCGATTCGCCGCGAATCGGCGTGCCTGGGGTCTCGGGAAGCGCGACGGGAAACGGGCCGCCTCGAAGTCGGATGCGCCTTTCCGGGACGCGGTTGCGACTACAACCAAAAACTAAAAACTAAAAACTCAAAACTCGCTTGTACAATGTCCGCATGACGACAAATCGTCTTGATGCGCTCGAAGAACTTGAAGATGCTCTCGGCTATCGATTCAACGATCGCGAGCTGCTGGATCGTGCGCTTCGCCACGGATCGGCGATGGCGGCACAGGAGGAGGGCTCCTACCAACGCCTTGAGTTCCTCGGCGACGCCGTGCTCGGATACGCGGCCGCCAAGCTCCTGTTTGACGCATTCCCGCGCGATGACGAGGGCGCCCTGACTCGAAAGCGCGCCCACCTCGTGCGGTCGGCGAAGCTGGCCGAGCGTGCCGCGCTGCTCGGGTTGGACGGGTGGGCCGAGGTCGGCACCAGCGAGGAGCTGTCGCACGGCCGTGAGCGATCGGCGCTGCTCGAAGACCTCTTCGAGGCGGTTGTGGGATCGATCGCTATCGACGGCGGCTGGGATGCGGCCTTCGCTTTTGTCCGCGATCAGTTTTACGACGAGATCGAGTTTCTTGACGAGCGCACCCTGGCCCTTGCCGACCCCAAGTCATCGCTGCAGATGATTGCGCAGGGGCGAGGGCTGCAACTCCCCCAGTACCGCGAGGTGGGCATGCACGGGGACGATCACCGACCGCGTTGGGCCTTCGTGCTCATCTGGGACGGCGAGGAGGTAGCCCGCGGCGAGGGAGTCAGCAAGCGCGAGGCGCAGCAGCAGGCGGCACGGAGGGCGCTCGTACGGCTAGGATTCGTGCCGGAGGATTGAGGGGCGTCAGCAAACCCAAAGGCGCGGGGAAAGCTCGTTCCTTGGAGGTGCCTGGCATCCCGACATGATGTTGTCCTCAACATCATGTCGGCGTGCCTGGCATCCTCTCGGGAAGCGCCATGGGAAACGGGTCGCCTCGAAGTCGGTGCGCGGGTTAGCATGACGGCATGCCGAATGACCACCCTCTCCTGGAACGTGCTCGGGAAGCCCCTGAGAAGCCCGGTGTCTACCGCTTCCAGGATCGGTCGGGGAAGGATAT
>Ga0164313_10001678_pt1 | contig 19617 bp, 16 predicted proteins | sample GuaBasSedimGuay4_FD_113735 | JGI IMG/M metagenome (GOLD analysis project Ga0164313, IMG submission 113735) | Subseafloor sediment microbial communities from Guaymas Basin, Gulf of California, Mexico - Guay4, Core 4569-4, 0-3 cm | ecosystem: Environmental > Aquatic > Marine > Hydrothermal vents... | reverse complement strand
TAGGGCCAAACTAAAAGTTTAGCGCCCTGCACAGCTATGCCGCAGGCCATGGCCGCGGCCGTGAATTTAATGGAAGAAATTAAAATATTGGTTTCATCCAGGCTGCCTATTTCAAAACGCAAAGCCAGCCAAAGCAAAATAAAATTAAAAATATTCGCGATTGAAAAAGCTAAAGCCAGTCCGGCCACGCCTAAATCGCGGACAAAATAAATTGACAAAAATACATTAAGCACAGCGCTGGCAATACCGATTAAAAAAGGAGTCTTGGCGTTATGCCGGGCGTAAAACATCCTCACCAAGAGAGGCAGGCTGGCTTGGGCAAAAAGCGAAATAGCAAAAAATCCAAGAGTATTAATCGTAAGAATCGTGTCTTCCCAATCAAAATGTCCTGTCCCTAAAATTACCCTGGTAATTTGCGCGCGCAGGGTTAGCAGCAATACAGTTGCCGGAACAATAAAAAATAATATCTGCCTGAATATTTTAGAAAAATTATCAATTAATTTCTTTTTATTAAAAGCAATCGCCGACAAAGTAGGAAAAGCGGCTACGGCAAATGATATCCCGAAAATGCCAACCGGAAAAGATTGCAAATTATTGGCAAAATTAAATATTGCCAAAGATCCGCCCGCTAAAGTTGATGCAATTATCGTAATTACCAAAAGATTAATCTGGGAAATCCCCAAACTCATTGCCCGCGGCACCATCATGACGGCAATTTTCTTAATTTCTTCGCTTTTAAGATTAATCTTCAGCCTATATTTAAAGCCTAGCTGAAAAACGGCCGGCGCCTGCACTAACATATGAAGAAAAGCGCCGAAAACTACTCCCCAGGCTAAACCATATACTCCCCATACAGGCACAAAATATAAAGCCCCGGTTACAATGCCGATATTATACATGATCGGAGCCAACGAATAAACAAAAAATCTTTTAAACGATTGCAGTACTCCGCCCAACACGCTGGAAATACCTAAAAAAATCGGTGAAAGAAACATTATTCTGGTTAAATTAGCGGCGAGAACTCTTTTTTCAAAAGAAAATCCAGGAGTAATTAATTTCATAAGTTCGGGAGCAAATATTATGCAAAAGCCTGATACGACAATTAAAGATAACCCTAAAATATTAAGAACATTACTGGCAAACTCCCAAGCTTCTTTTTGGTTTTTTCCTTTTTTATTTAAAAAAGGAGCCAATGGCTGGGATTTTTTTAGCAGTGCAGTAAATACCGGAATAAAACCTGCCGACAAAGCTCCCAGTACCAACAAATTAAACAATAAATCAGGGATGCGAAAAGCAGCGTAATAAATATCAAGAGTATCGCCGGCTCCGAATTCTCCGGCTAAAATCCGATCGCGAAAAATTCCCAGAAAACGGCTAACCAAAGAAGACAGCGCTACTAAAAGCGCTGCTATTGTTATTGAATTAATTTGCCCTGAAAATAATTTTTTAATCATACAGCCGTATGTAAAATTACTAATTTTAATTAAAAAAAGAAAATAACTTTTAAATTTGTAAAATTACAAATCACAAGCACCAAATAACAAATAAATTCCAAATAACAAATTCAAAATTTCAAACATTATATTTAGTTACAGCGCGCGGAAACTAAATAACCGACATTGATTTATTAAAGTTTTGGATTTGATATTTGGAATTTGGTGCTTATTTGTTATTTGGGATTTATGCCAAAAAAACACTTCGTATTCATATGTGTATTAACACAATGCTACGGGAAGCATCATAACGTCGCTAATAGGAAGTATGACTAAAAAAACAAGCTATGAATTTGGATAAATCTATGTAAATTAAAATATTTTAATTTACCATCGCTGAAGTATCTCCCAGCTCCTGTCCCAATTCTTTTGCTTTCAAAACTCGTCTCATAATTTTTCCGCTTCTGGTTTTAGGTAATTTATCCAAAAACGCAATATCTTTAATTACCGCTACCGGGCCTAAGGTTTTTCTAACATGCTTTTTCAATTCAATTTTTAGATCATCGGTCGGTTTAAAACCTTCTTTTAATATCACAAAAGTCTTAATTACTTCCCCTTTAACTTCATCGGGAACACCGATAACAGCCGCTTCGACCACTGCTTTGTGCGATACAAAAGCGCTTTCCACTTCCGCGGTTCCAATTCTGTGACCGGCTATTTTTAAAACATCGTCAGTCCGACCCTGTATCCAAAAATATCCGTCCTTATCTTTAAAGGCAACATCGCCGGCAAAATATACGCCTTTAATTTGGCCCCAATAAGTTTTAATATATCTTTTAGGATTATTAAATATTGTACGGATCATGCTAGGCCACTGGTTTCTTATTACTAAATACCCGCCCTTGCCTACCGGCACCTGTTTGCCTTTTTTATCCACCACGTCAGCGATAATACCCGGAAACGGCTTGCAGGCGCTGCCAGCTTTAAGAGAAGCCGCGGGCAAAGGAGTAATCATGTTCATGCCAGTTTCGGTCTGCCACCACGTATCCATTATTGGACAGCGGTTTTTACCTACATACCTGTAGTACCATTTCCAGGCTTCAGGATTTATCGGCTCTCCGACTGAACCGAGAATTCTTAGGCTGGCCATTTTATGCTTTGCCGGCCATTCTGCTCCGTACCTCATCATTGCTCTTATTAAAGTTGGGGCGGTATATAAAACATTGACCTTATATTTTTCAACTACTTTCCATATCCGATCAGGCTTCGGTATGTCGGGAACGCCTTCGTACATCAAAGTAGTAATACCGGCAAGCAACGGACCGTAAATTATATACGAATGGCCGGTAATCCAGCCCGGGTCGGCAGTGCACCAGAATACCTCGTCTCCGCGCAAATCAAATACCCATTTTATTGTTCGCAGTACTCCGACCGGATATCCGCCGTGGACATGCACGACTCCTTTCGGCTTGGATGTAGTGCCTGATGTATATAAAACAAAAGCCGGATCCTCGGCGTCCATTTTAGCGCATTTAGCCTCAACCGGCTGTCCCTTTATAAAATCATGGTACCAGACGTCTAATCGCTTGTTAAACTTTATTTTAGCATTATTATTTTTTACTACAATTACCTTTTTAATTGATTTTGTTTCTTTAATAGCGTCGTCTGTAATTGACTTAAGATCGACAATTTTGCCCCGACGAAAACTGCCGTCAGCCGTAAATAAAACTTTAGCGCGGGCATCGTTAATTCTATCAGCCAATGCTTTAGATGAAAAACCGGCGTATACAACCGAGTGCATCGCTCCAATTTTCGCGCAAGCAAGCATGGCCGTGGCAATCTCCGGGATATTAGGCATATAAATCGCTACCCGGTCGCCCTTTTTTACGCCAATTCCCCTTAAGGCATTCACCAGCTTATTAACTTCCCAATAAAGCTGCTGGTAAGTATATTTTCGGGTTCTGCCGATTTCATCTTCCCATAAAATCGCAGTTCTTTTTTTGGTTTTAGTTTCAATATGCCTGTCCAAGGCATTATAGGCCAGATTGCATTTTCCACCCGTGAACCACTTAAAAAAAGGTTTTTTTGAGTCATCAAAAACTTTTTCCCATGGCTTAAACCATGACAATTCCGAAGCAGCTTCTTCCCAAAATTTAACCGGATCTTTAGCAGCTTGTTTTAAAGTTTTTTCATAATCCTTAACGTTAGCTTCTTTAATGATTTTTTTACTTGGCTTGTATTTTTTTTGAGAGCTTAACAATACGTCCGTTAAATCTCTTTCTTGTTTTTTGGGCATATTAAATAATTAATTATTAAAAAAAATTATATTTAAACATTCTATTTCTTAAAAACCTGCATTACGCCTTTGCGCGTAAGCAAGCCATTTTGCGCTCCCTGTTTACTTATTACCGAAGCAGTATTTTTCGAGCTTAATTTTAAAGATTTTTGGATATCTCCTTTAAATAATTCCAATCCGGCTATAAAAGTAGACCCAAAGGCGTCGCCGACTCCGGTTGTATCAAGGCGCTTTCTTTCTTTTATTATATTTTGATGGTAATATTTTTTACCATCATAGGCATCGGCGCCAAACCTTCCGTTTGTTATCACTACTATTCGGGGCCCGTACCCTCTTAACACGGACAACAAATTTTTATTGTTATTTAAAAATCGATTATTTTTATTTCTGTATATTGGATTTGTTATAACCAACTCAATAGCTTCATCTTTATTAACGGATAATACGGTTGTTTTTTTTAAATATTTTCCGATAATCTTAAATCCCGCGTGCAGCTGTATATGCCCCGGATTCCAAGCTATTTTCGCGCTGGTTTTAAATACATTTTTTAATAAATCGCGCCATTTGCCCGAAAGGGATGTCATGTAAATCCATTTGGCTTTATTTAAATCCTTAAGTTCTTTGGGACCGACTGATAATTTTTTATTCGCCGCCCGATTAGAAAAAACAACATGTTCATTGCTCTGCCCGACTAGCAACAAAGAAAAACCGGATTCTGTGTCTGGCTTAACCTGGACTAAGTTAATATTTATTCCCTGGTTTTTAAAATTACCGATAATACTTTCACCCCGACTGTCCTTTCCTATCGCTACCATGGCCGCTACCCTAAGTCCTAGTTTAGAAAGGCATACGGCCGCGTTAGCCGCCCCGCCCCCGTAAGTTGAATATGAACGGTCAATCCTTAACTTTGCCCCATATTCAAAAGCAATTAATCTTTGTTTTAATATATCTTTTTTATTATGGATAATCTCCCCTTCCTTGGTATAAAAAGTGATATCCTCGGTTGCACCTCCTAATGTTATAAATTCGTATTTCATAAATTTTAAAAATTTTTTTTGTAAAACCTTAATATCATTTTATTCTTATCCCTCTTATTATAACATAATTAATTAATAAAAAAAACTCCGAAACGCTAGATTCGGAGTTTTATATAATTTTACTTTAAATCTCTTATCTGCCTGTCTAATTTATCTCTTTGTTCCTCGGTTATTAAATATATATTATCACTATCTCCTTTTTTCACGTAATAATAATCATTATCATTAGCTTCTCCAACCATTAAAATATTATCAACTCCCTCACCGGTTGCCTGGATAATAATTAAATTTTTCTCCAGACCTGTCTGCCCAAAAACTTGTTCGGGGATTTCGACCGCTGATAGGCTGGACATAATATCTAGGATCTCTTCTATTTTTTCTTCGCTAACGCTAAAAACATAAGGCAAAACGCCGGACCAAGCATCGTCTTTTTTTTCGATCGTAAATTCCCGGGTCGGATATTGGAACCTGATTTTATTTATATTTTCTTTTGCGGAGGAAAATATGGCCATGTCATACCAGCTGGCGCGGGATAAAACTGAATTTAAATTTAATTTAAGAAGATAAGTTTTTTCCGATTCCGGCAAAGAAATATATGTACTGGAAAAATCATTACCGGTTTTGCCGACAATAAAATTAATTAATTGGTTATCGCTTTGAAAAAATTTTACATTAACACCGCTTTCATTGGTTTGAAATTCTTCTTTTTTATCATTGTTCTCGCTAACCAACTCCACTGAAGCGCTCACACCGTCCTTTAGGACGGTAAACATATTTTCCATCGCGCTGTCTTCGGCAAAAAAACTTTTTGTACCTCCTATTTTCCATTTTTCATCAATTTTCTCCAACACAGTCGTCTCTTTATTATTTTCTAATTCTATCCTATTAATTTCATCAATGTTTAAACCGGCAAGAAAATTATCCGGCTTATCCAAACTGGATTGCCACTTCCGTATTGGTCCTTGATATAAATAAGCTGAAGCGGCCAATAAAATTAAAATCCCTCCTAATATCAAATTCTTCTTGTTCATAAGTTTACTATTATTAATTTTATATTAATATTTCGTGCTTATTTATCTAAATTTTCTTTTACTATTTTAACAAGTTCTTCTTTTGACTGCAAACCTTGCAAGCGTAAAATCTCTGTTCCTTCCTTATCTAAAAAAATAAAAGCAGGTACGTCGGAAACACTGTATTTTTTTAAAATTTCCGGATTATCATCCGCCTCATAATATTCAGATGCCAATTCCGGTATTTCCTCTTCGATTTCCGCCCACATCGGCTTCATAACCAAACATTCCTTGCACCACACCGCGCCAAATTTTAATAATTTCATAATTTTTGTAATTAGTAATTAGTAATTGGTAATTTGGCAAAAAATAATTCGGGTATATTTCTCCAAATTACAAATTTCTAATTACAAATTTCCAATTTATAGTTCATCAACGAACCTTGATCTTCTTCTCATGTAATACCGAATCATGCCGAATAGCATTACAATTATTGTCACGCCGAATACATTAAAATATCTATAGCCGGCTCTGGCAGAATCGGAAAGGCCTTCTTTTATCGGCCGACTGGAAGCGCTTTTGGAGCGGATACTGATTAAATCTTCGTCAAAGCTTAAAATGTCTACTAAATTCAGAAAAAAAGTAAGATTATCGGGAGTATTGCCGATAAAACCTTCGTATATAAAATCACTATCGCCGACAAGCGCTAAACGCCCAAAAAACGGATACTGTTCTTCTGCTTCTTCTTCCGGATACGCGTCTTCCAGCATGCCGCTAAAATAAGCGGCCAGCACATACTGCTTTTGGTTCGCGCCCGGAGACATAGAGCCGTTAGGGCTTATATTAAAATTATTGGCCACGCTCCAGCCTTTATCCGTAGTATGTGCCAATTTAACATAGCCTTCCTCGGCTATTTTGGAACTATCCACGTCAATACTGCTAACCCAGGGCAAGATTACATTCTCTAAATTAGCGACCGCGCTATTGTCTTTGTTAAATCCATCACTGGTTATCTTCGGCCAATAAGGATAATTCGTTGAAAAAGTCATGAAGCCTTGGGTAAATGACGCCATACCGCTGCGATTATCCGCTACTAAATCCCGATTCATTGTTAGGCCGTATTGGGAAAAAAGTTTATTAATCCCCGACTTATTAATACTGGCCGTTAAGCCTTCCCCGATATCTACTCCGTCTATTAATCCCAGTAAAGCGCCGCCACGGACTAAAAAGGCATTGATTTCTCTTAGCTCATCTTCGGAAAATTCTTCTTTTGGCCCGACAATTATTAAAGTATCTATGTCGGGGGGTATACTGCTTTGCTCTTCGGAAAGTACGACCTCGCGTACTGTGTATAATTCCTGGAGCTTGCTTTTTGCCGTACTAATATCATTTTCCAAACTGGCCGTGCCCTGGCTAGTTAAAAAGCCGATGGTTGCAATTTCATCGGTAATAACCTTTTTAATGGCAGTAGTTAATTGGTATTCCAAATCTCTGGTATCGCTCTTGATAGCCGGGATTGCCTCGGTCTTATCTTCAAAACTAATAGCTATCCCCATATAGCCGTTTACCAACTGTCTTTTGTCTTTTTCGTATACCTCGAATGTAAGCTGGGGTATGCCGATCATATACAATTCTCTTTGCGTGTCTTCGTCATCGTTTGGGTCAATAAATTCAACCCTGATTTTTCCGTTTGAAAAAGCGGCGTATTCATCCAAAATATCGGCTACCTCCTGTTTTATGCTTAATACTTGGCTAGGCAGGTTATCTGAAAAATAAGCCTTAATATTAACTATATCATCAAGCTCTCCCACGGTCCGCTTGCTGACCTTGGAAATTGAGTATATTTTATTCTGGGTTAAATCCCAGCGATAAAAAATCTGATATGAAAAAAAATTAATGACTATAAAAATCCCAATTAGCAATATAATTGTAATTCCCGTATCAATCTTTTTAAATTTTTTTGTTTTTTTATTTAAACTCATACATATTTACTATTTCCAGCCGCGGGATTCAATAATCCTGACATTAAGCCAAAGAAATATAAAAATAAACGAAAGATAATAAATTATGTCTTTTGAATCAATTACGCCCTTGGCGATGTTATAAAAATGGCTGCCAAGACCTAAGAATTTCAACACCGGCACCATAAATTGCGGCGCGCCGATTAAAACAAAATCAGCGCCGATTATAAAGGCTATAAAACAAGCTACCAGTCCCAATATAAAAGCAATTATTTGATTTTTGGTGATACTGGAAATAAACAGGCCAAGAGCTAAATACGCGCCACCTAAAAATAAAGCTCCTAAATATCCGCCAATTACAGGTCCTAAATCAATATTGCCTAAAAGAGCAACACTAATCGGCAGGGTAACTGTAAGGACCAGCGCTATAAACATAAAAGCCAGACTGCCCAAAAATTTCGCCAACACAACTTGCCAATCAGTTACCGGTAAAGTTAAAAGAAATTCAATAGTGCCTGATTTTTTTTCTTCTGCCCAAAGCCGCATTGTAATTGCCGGCGATATAAATAAGAATATCCAAGGCAAAAGATCAAAATAAGCCCGCAGGCTGGCCTGCTCTATAAGAAAAAAATTTTTGAAAAAAAGCCAATTGCCGACAACCAAAAAAACTCCTATAAATATATAAGCAATCGGAGAATTAAAATATCCCATTAACTCTTTTTTAAAAAGTATATATAGAGTTTTAAAATATTTTTTATCCATAATGTTATTACACAATGACTATTTAGTTAGTGTGTAAAAATTAGTGCGAAATTAAAAATTCAAGATTTTTGCAGATTTTTAATAAATATTTTTTGAAGTGATATGGTAATATCAGCGAAAAAAATTTTATTAAAAATATGTGAAAATATTAATTTTTAATCCGTGCTAGTTTTTACACGCTAACTATTTAGTTAATTCCCTAAATACGTCCTCTAGGCTTACGCTTTTTTTGTTAAATTCCAAAATACTCCAGCCTTGGCTCATTACGGCCATTGATAAATTTTCCCTTAAATCTACGCCTTCTTTGGGCGCTATTTCGTATCCGTAAACATTGTCTGATTCTTTGTCTTTCACTTCAGCTTTAATTACGTTGTCCATTCCCCGTAATTTATCCATTATTTCATCTTTCGGGCCTTTTATTTTAACATATATTATTTCTTTTCCGCCAGCTTTGCGCATTAATTCGTCCGGACTGCCCTCGCCTACAATCTTGCCGTTATTTATTATTACGGCCCGGTCACAGGTAGCGCTGACTTCGCTTAAAATATGGGTTGAAAAAATAATCGTTTTTTCTTTGCCGATTTTTTTTATTAAATCCCTAATCTCTACAATTTGGTTCGGGTCTAGTCCGGTAGTGGGCTCATCTAAGATTAATATATCCGGTTCATGTACAATTGCCTGAGCTAATCCCACTCTTTGCCGAAAACCTTTTGATAACTCTTCAATCGGCTTTAATAAAACTTTACTAAGGCCGCAAGCCCGAACAATATCTTTGACTCTTTTTGAAATTTCATTTTTTTCAATTCCCCTGACTTGGGCAATAAATTTTAAATATTCATAAACCCGCATATCATCATACAGAGGAACGGTTTCGGGTAAATATCCGATTTTCGCCCTGGTTTTAAGGGAATCATTAACAACATCCATTCCGTCAATGGTAACACTGCCTTTTGTGGGACGCCAAAAACTTGTAATTATCTTCATGGTTGTTGTTTTGCCGGCTCCATTCGGCCCTAAAAAACCCAATATTTCTCCCCTCTTAACACTTAAGCTGATATCGTTTAAAACAACAGTTGAACCAAATTTTTTTGTTAAATTATTTATTTTTATCATAATTGAATAAACCAGTTATTGCTTATAAGTTTGTATAAAATTTAAACAAAAAACAGCAAAAAATCAATTGTGCTATTTTATATTTTATATATTATCATTATTATTATAATAATTCAAGAATTTTTTGCAAGTACCTTTTTTGTGGATAATTATTAATATTAACAAGGCTTACTTAAACTCTTCTAAAGTTAATATCTTTATTATTTCTTCTTCTCCTCTTTGGATTTTTAAACCGATTTTATCGCCCGGCTTATATTTTTGGGCAACGGAAAATAAAGTGTTGGTGCCGGTAATTTTTATAGCGTTAACTTCAAAAATTATATCGCCTTCCAAAAGTCCGGCTAATTCAGCCGGAGTACCGGGATAAACCGCGATTTCGCCGAAATTTCCTTTTGTGATCCAGGCGCCGCTATCACGGCTTAATTTATTATCAAAAGCAATTTCCGGGGTAAGCATCATATAGCGCACTCCCATTCTCGGCCTTATGATGCGGCCTGACTCCAGAATGCTTTTTATAGCCGGATGGGCGTCATTTATGGGAATAGCAAACCCAATCGAAGATCCTTCCTGGTCAACAGCCGAGTTTATGCCGACTACTTTGCCTTCCAGATCAATAAGTGGGCCGCCTGAATTGCCCACGCTTATTTCGGCATCGGTTTGTATTACATTATCCAGCGCTTCCAGAGTGCCGCCGACAGGCAAGCTCCTGCCTAAACCGCTTACGATACCCTTGGTTACGCTGTTTTGGTAGCGGCCTAGCGTATTGCCGATAGCTATTACTGTTTTGCCGATTTGCAATTCTTCGCTATTGCCCAATTCAACATACGGCAAATCCTTATCAAAAATTTTTAAAATGGCCAAATCCTTAATCGGGTCTTTATCAATCAGCTGGGCATAATAACGCTTGCCGGAATTTAATATTACCCTATATTCGCCGAATTCAGTGCTGGCGGCCGTAACTACATGCCGATTTGTTAAAATTAGCCCATCAGAATTTATAATAAATCCGGTTCCATTGCCTTTATGTTTTTTTTCCTTAGTCTTTGTCTCTTGGCCGGTTTCTATGTTTACAGTTAAAATTTCTACCTGATCATAGACTAAAATACTGACCACGGCCGGAATCACTTTATTAATAGCTCGAATCGTGGCTTCTTGATCGTCTAATCTTAAATCTTCGGCAATTATTGCTTTTTGGCTAAATAAATTTCCAAGCCCAAAGCCCAAGCTTATTAAAAATAATGCAATAATAAATAAAATAATTCTTTTTTTCATAATATTATTGGTCATTAGAAGGAAGTGATCTTTCGATAAACGCGCCTCGATTATCTTTTATTACTTTATTTTTTATCGGTTTTATATCTTCTGTGTTATGAGAATCCACATCCTTTAAATCATGCTTAATTTTTAATTCTTTATTAATAGAATAAAACAAGCTTTTTAATTCTATTTTTATTATTTTATATAACTCTTCAACATTAAAAACTGGCTGATTTTCCTTTTCTAAGGCATGTTCTATTATTTTTTTAAAAAAATTACTTGAACCCGGAGCAATACCTTCCTCGTCCAAAACCTCTATTCTTAAGCTATATTTTAAAAATTCTTCCCTTATAATATCTTCTAATTCTTTTTTGTTTTGCTCAAACCATAATTTCTCATGGTTGGGAAATTGAACAATTTCTTTAATCATGTTTATAAATTTAATTCTTTTAACAGTTCTTTTTGCTTCCTGGTTACGAAAGATGGGGTCTTAATTATAACCTCAACGTAATGATCGCCCTTGCCCGACCCCTGCAGCTTAGTTACGCCTTTACCGCGTAATTTAAAAACCGTTCCTGACTGAGTGCCAGTCGGAATTTTTAATTTTACCAAACCGTCAACAGTTTCTATGTTTATTTTATCGCCTAATACGGCTTGTGTAAAGCTTATTTTAATTTTTGTTTTTATGTCATAACCTTGCCGCTCAAAACGAGAATCAGATTTAACCTGTATTTTAATGTACAAATCTCCGTCTCCGGCGCCTTTTTCCCCGGCTTCTCCCTGTCCGCTCAACCGGATAGTTTCGTTATTATTTATTCCAGCCGGAATATTTATTTTAAGGCTGACGGCTTCCATAACCGCCCCGGTGCCGGCGCATTTTGTACATTTTTTCGCGTAGACTTTTCCTTCGCCCGCGCAATTATCGCAAACAGCCTGAACCTGAATGTTGCCCAGAATAGTTCTCTGCACTTTGCCTACCCGGCCGCTGCCGCCGCATACTTGGCAAGTTTCGATTTTAGTACCCGGTTCGGCTAAATTCCCCCGGCAATGATCGCATTTCACTTTTTTTCTTAAATTTATTTTTTTTTCCGCGCCAAACACGGCTTCCCTAAATTCTATTGTCAAAATCGTCTGCATGTCGCTTCCCCTTCTTTTTCTGGCTGTTCTTTTTCCTCCCCCAAAACCGAATATATCGCCAAGCCCGCTAAATACATCTCCTAAATCTTCATATTCCACGTTAAAACCATTGGCAAACCCGGAAGCATCCCGAAAACCGTTAAAACCCTGGAATCCGCCACCGGCTTGGGCATGCTCAAAAGACGAGCCAAATTGATCGTATTGAGCCCGTTTTTTCGCGTTTCCTAATACTTGATAAGCTTCATTTACTTTCTTGAATTTTGCCTCATCGCCGCCCTTTTTATCCGGGTGGCATTCGTGGGCTTTTTTGCGGAACGCTTTTTTAACATCTTCCTGACTAGCATTTTTTTCTATATCAAGAATATTGTAATAATCTTTAGACATAAAATAATTCGAATCTTCAAATAATATTCAAATGCCTCAAATAAATATTTAAATATTCAAATTATATAATATTTGAAACATTTAAATAAATTTGAGGATTTGAATTATACTACCCTTTAAACCCTATCTCTTTTTCAATCGGACCAAGTGATTCTTTTACTTCCCCGAAATTCTTTTCGTATTTTTTTAAATTATCCTGCATGGCCGCGATCATTCTTTTAAAATGCCCGGGATTGGTCATTATTTTTCCGGTTACCCGCCCGCTGGCGCCCATGATGTTTAAAAACATCATTTGAATCTCGTCTTTGTTGTGGTTTACCTGCATCGCGTTGGCGTATTCGCCGCCGGGAATGTTATCGGCGATTTTAATTTCTTTTTTTTGCGGTTGAGGATTTTGATTTTTCATACGATATTAATTATTATTTTAATTATTAAATTTTGCCGACGTGCATCTTGTCAATTAACGTAATTTCAATATTTGGAGTATATGCTTCTTTCATTAATTTTATATTAATATTCTCAATTGACTACCCCTTAGAATTCAGAGGTAGTCTATAAGAACATTTTTATTTTTTTTCTTCCTCTGAATTTACTGAGGAATTATCATCTTTTTTGTTACTTTTTTCTTCTTCGAACTCCCCTTCTACGCTTCCTTCTTTTCCGTCTTTTTTGTCTTCTTCTTTTTTCTCTCCATCTTTCGCTTCGCTAGCCTGTTTGTCGGCTTGGGCTTGCTCTTGATACATGGCAGTACCGATTTTTTGCGCTACTTCATTCATTTCGTCCATTTTCTTTTTTATTTCGTCATACTGATCAGTGTCTTTAACTTTTTTCAAGGCCTCCAATTTTTCTTCAAGTTGCTTTTTATCTTCCGGCTTCATCTTGTCGCCGGATTCTTTTAACAATTTTTCAGTGGTAAAAACAACAGTTTCGGATTGATTTTTTACTTCGGCCTGCTCTTTTTTCTTTTTGTCATCATCGGCGTGAGCCTCAGCTTCTTTTTTCATTTTTTCGATTTCCTCTTCGGATAATCCTGAAGACGCAGTAATAGTAATTTTTTGTTCTTTTCCCGATGCCTTATCCGCTGCCTTAACGTTTAATATACCGTTGGCGTCAAGATCAAAAGAAACCTCTACTTGCGGCACACCGCGCGGCGCCGGCGGCAAGCCGTCCAATATAAACCGCCCCAAAGTCTTATTATCTCCGGCCATGGCTCTTTCTCCCTGAACAACGTGAATTTCAACGCTGGTCTGGTTATCGGCCGCTGTAGAAAAAACCTGCGATTTACTGGTTGGAATCGTAGTATTGCGATCAATCAAGGGCGTGGCTACGCCTCCCAAGGTTTCAATGCCAAGAGTCAGGGGGGTGACATCAAGAAGCAGGACATCTTTAACGTCTCCCTGAAGAACCCCGGCCTGAACCGTAGCGCCAATCGCTACTACTTCATCGGGGTTAACCCCCAGGTGCGGTTCTTTCCCGAAAAATTCCTTTACTTTTTTCAGGACTAGCGGCATCCTAGTCATGCCGCCGACCATAATTATTTCTTTAATCGCGCCGGTTTCAATGCCGGCATCTTTCAAGGCGCTACGGCACGGGCCTAAAGTTTTTTCCACTAAATCTCCGACCAATTCTTCTAATTTTGCCCGGCTCATTTTCATTACTAAATGCTTTGGACCGCTGGCGTCAGTAGTTATAAACGGCAAATTAATCTCAAAATCCATAGTAGCAGATAATTCTACCTTGGCTTTTTCGGCCGCTTCCTTAATGCGCTGCAACGCTAAAGTATCATTTGATAGGTCTATGCCCTGATCTTTTTTAAATTCACTGATTATCCACTCGATAATTATCTGGTCAAAATCCTCACCGCCCAAATGCGTATCTCCGTTGGTAGATAAAACTTTAATATCCCCGCCAACCTCATCAACGTCTACCTCTAAAATTGATATATCAAACGTGCCTCCGCCAAGATCATATACCGCGATTTTTTCATTTTTTTTCTTATCAAAACCATAAGCCAAAGCAGCAGCCGTCGGCTCGTTAATTATGCGTTTTACTTCCAGTCCGGCAATTTTACCCGCGTCTTTAGTGGCTTGGCGCTGTGAATCGTTAAAATAGGCCGGTACGGTAATAACAGCTTCCGTAATTTTCTCCCCCAGTTTTGCTTCGGCATCTGTTTTTAATTTTGTTAATATCATGGCTGAAATTTCCTGCGGCGCATACTCCTTGTCGTTCATTTTAACTTTTACTCCCTCGCCGGCTTGAACAATTTTAAATGGAACATTTTTCAAATCGCGCTGTATTTCTTCGTCGTTGAATTTACGCCCGATTAAGCGCTTTACCGCGTAAACGGTATTTTCCGGGTTAGTTACTGCTTGCCTTTTAGCGGTTTGTCCGACTAAACGCTCGCCGTTTTTTGAAATCGCGACTACCGAAGGAGTAGTGCGATTTCCTTCCGCGTTCTCCAGTATTTTAGGCTTGCCGCCTTCTATGATCGCCATAGCGCAATTAGTAGTTCCCAAGTCAATTCCTAATATTTTTCCCATATGAATTTAATTTACAGATTAAAGACAAAGAGATTAAAAGATAATCATTTTGTCTTTTTATCTATTTATAATTATTGTTAATTAGTCTTAATAGTTTTAATTAGCAACTCAAAATCCTCCAGCGGCAATACTCCAAAATCTGAATTTAAAAATCCGATGCCGGTAAATTCTTCATTTTCCAAATTTATTATAAAGCCAACATCCCCGCCCATATCAACCGGAATTATTTCTTCACCTTCTATTGTAAAGCTATTTTTATCAACCAAAACCGCTTCTTGTCCGCCAATCTCTATAACTTTAACCGGATTAATTTCATACGTATCACTTCCTAGTGCTTTAAAATAATAACTATTCCATCTTTTTCTAAAACCCTGAGTATCCAGAAAGGTTAATTTTGAACTTGTCGCGGCCTTATAATCTTCGGTTATGGCGCCGAAAGTTAATTTTTCATTATTCGAAAATTTTCCAATTATTTTTTTACCCAAAACGCCCTCTTCGATTTCCAAAACTGCTTCTCCGAATGCTGCCGGATAAAAAAAGCTAAAACCATATTCCTCGCTATAAAATTCTCTTTTCGCAATATTTAGAATCTCGGCCTTGGCTTTTAATTCCTCGTTAATTTTCTTTAAATTATCATTATCACTCTCCGCTCCGGTTAATTTACTTTTGGTTTTGTTTAATATCTCTTCCAAATCGTATTTCAAATTTTGCGCTTCTTTTTCTTTTTGTTCAATTATATTTAAACTGGCTTTCTTTTGCCACATGTAAACTCCCCCGCCCGCTATCAAGGCCGTAACCGCGATAGAAACAACAATTGAAATTACTCTGTTATTGGTTTTTTTCGGCATTTTAATTTTTGCTGGTGGTATTTTTTGAGCCGTTTCCGATTTTTTTATTTTCTTTTCGGTAATTATTTTTTTAGAAATATTTTTTACCGGCTTTTTTACCGAAAATTTTACTCCATTCATTTTATTATTCATAATATTCTTATATTACTAGCTAGTTAGTGCGCAAAAACTAGTCTAACCGCTTTAACCGATAATCTTATTTTTTCTTTTTTGTTTTAATTTCAATCGTCTTAGGTTTGCTTTCCAGAGCCTTGGGGATAGAAATTTTTAACACGCCGTCATCCGCGGTAGCCACGGCCTTATCTCCCAAAACATGGGTCGGCAAAGGTACGCTTCGGTAAAAGCTGCCGCGCCTTATTTCTTTACGGTAATAATTCTTTTCTTCTATTTCACTCTTTTTCTCGCTTTGCCCTTTAATGCAAAGCACATCGTTTTCAATTGAGATACTTACTTTTTCCGGGTCAATACCGGCCAGTTGAGTTTCCACGATTACATTGTCTTTGTCTTCATACATGTCAACCGCAGGTGTAAAACCGGCCTTACTCCGCATAGCCGGAAATTCATTTAACATTTTATCCATTTCTTCAAACGGCTCAAGAAATGGAGTCCATCTAATTAATGGTGACATAATTTTTTTATAACCGCTTACGCTTTTCCAAAACGTAAAAAGCGTACATACGGATTAAATTAATATTAAATATGTTATTAGTTATTAGTTATAAGTTATTAAATCATTATCGATAACTCTGCGTAAAATTGTATTAACTTAGCTTGACACAAGCTATTCAAGCATCACCTTAGCCGGTACAAGCAATTTCCCGTTCAGCTTGTAGCCCGGTTTTACTTCTTTTTTAACCTTTCTTCCCTTGCCTTCAATCGCTTCCATGATATGCGGATCAAATTTTTCTCCCTTGGTTTTTATTTCTTCTATGCCGATACTACTAAGTACATCCTTAAATTGCTTTATTACATATTTTAATCCCTCGGCCCAGCCGTTATCTTTGGCCGACTCATCAATATGGACAAAAGAAATTTTTAAATTATCATAAACCGGAATAATATCATAAAGCAATTGTTCATTGGCATATTTCATAAAATTATTTTTTTCATCAGTTGTTCTTTTTAATAAATTCTGATAATCGGCTAAAGCGCGCTTATATAAATCCTCATAGTTTCTAGCATCTTCTCTTTTAATTTTCTCAATCGCTTCAATAATATATTTATGCGGCAAATCTTTTTTTCTCTTTAACCACTCTCCCGGTTCCAGCCAGACCGCCTTGACTGATTCTCTGTTTATTTTCAATTTTTCAGGATCTTTTGCTTTCACGATATAATCAATAAAAATAAAATGATCATCGCCCGGCCTGTATTTATCTCCTAAATTCAGGCCGTCAACAACTTCAAACATCCTAATATCATCTATGTCTAAATTCGTTTCCTCTTTCACTTCCCTTATAAGCGCCTCCTCCAAAGTTTCTCCCAATTCAACCTTGCCGCCGGGACAAGTATATTTATTTTTCCAATTACCCTGCTTTAACAATAAAAGCTCGTTTTTTTCATTAAATATAAAAGCGCCGATAATTGCTTTGGGATATTTTTTCTTTTGCTCTTTATTCATAATTCATAATAATCTTTAATAATTTTATTCCTACTAACTAACTATTTAAGCTTGCCGCTAATAAACCGGGCTAAAGCAATATTTTTTTCATAATCCATCCTGATCGGGCCAAGCATGCCAAAGAGGCCGACTTTATTTTCAAATTTATATTTTACTATTACGGTGCCGCAAAAATCACCAAACGGATTTTCTGAACCCACCATTGTATGCACGCCTTCATTTACGTCCTCAAAAATACTATTAATTATTTCGTCAATCCTATCTATAATCGCGGATATATCATATATTACTTCTAATTCGGAAAATTCCGGCTGCTGAAATAAATTTGATATCCCGGTATAAAATAAATTATGGCGGTGAAAAGCCCAAAAAACCGCGTTGCCGGTTATCCGGGATAATAGTTTGGCGGTTTCCTTAAATCCAGACTCCCCGCTATTTGCTAAACATTTTTCTATTTCCGAAATCTCAATCTTGCCCGGCAGTTTGCCTTTTATGCTATTTAAATAAAAATTATAAGCTTTCTCGGTTGGAATCCTGCCTGCGGAAGTATGCGGCTGAATAATATATTCTTCATCTTCCAGGCTGGCCATTTCATTTCTAACAGTAGCCGATGAAATATTTAATTTATATTTTTCAACTAAAACACTTGACCCGACCGGCGCGCCAGTTTTTATATGTTCTTTAATAATTGTATTTAAAATTACTTCCTTTCTCTTGTCCATATTTATTTTTTAACACTTATTTCATTTTATCATCATTAGCACTCTACTGTCAAGAGTGCCAAATTTAAATATTAATTAATTAAATTATATTTAATATTAGCGTAATGAGCATTTTAATAATTTTTACTTTTTTATTAAATTAAAAAAAAGAGGATATGGAAAAAATACACATATCCCCTATAAAGAAACTAGTCTCGCCTATAATTAGGCGCTTCCTTGGTAATTATCACGTCATGAACATGGCTTTCCCTCATTCCGGCAGCACTAATTTTTATAAAACGGGCTTTCCCGCGCAGTTCTGTTAAATTTTGACAGCCTACATATCCCATGCCTGATTTTAAGCCACCTACCAGCTGATAAATATTATCCGCTAATTTCCCTGCATACGGTACCCGGCCGACAATTCCTTCTGGAACAAGTTTGCCTTTTAAGTCTTCGCCTTGGTAATACCTATCCTTACTCCCCTTATGCATGGCTTCTATAGATCCCATGCCGCGATACGCTTTATAAGTTCGGCCTTGGAAAATCACCATCTCTCCCGGGCTTTCTTCGGTACCGGCAAAAAGTCCGCCGATCATAACCACATGCGCACCAGCCGCTATCGCCTTGGTAATGTCGCCAGAAAATTTTATGCCGCCATCCGCGATTAATGGCACTCCGGTTTTAACAGATACCGCCTTACAATTCATAATAGCTGTAATTTGCGGCACACCGACACCGGCAACTATCCTGGTTGTACAAATTGAGCCTGGACCGATGCCGATTTTAACTCCGTCTACACCGGCCTTTACTAGGGCCTCCGTGCCTTCAGCTGTAGCGACATTACCGGCGATTAACTCAATTTTAGGAAAATTATCTTTTAATAATCTCACGGCTTCAATTACATTTTTAGAATGTCCGTGTGAGGTGTCAATGCATATCGCGTCAGCCCCCGCCTCAAGTAAAGCGGCTGTTCTTTCTTCCATATCCAGGCCCACTCCAACCGCGGCTCCGACGCGCAGTCTTCCCTTTTCATCTTTGCAGGCATTTGGATATTTTTTTACTTTTTCAATATCCTTAATTGTAATTAATCCGATTAACTTTTCGCCGTTAACAACTAAAAGCTTCTCGATTCGATGTTTATGAAGCAATGATTTCGATTCTTCCAAAGATATGCCTTCTGAAACCGTTACTAGGTTGTCTTTTGTCATAACATCCGATACTTTTTTTCCCAAATTTGTTTCAAACCTTAAATCCCGGTTTGTTACTATGCCAACCAATCCACCCTCTTTTATGACCGGCACTCCCGAAATACTATTCTCTTTCATTAACTCTATAACCTCACGCACTAGTTGATCAGGATTAATCGTAATCGGATCAATAATCATCCCGCTTTCGGATTTTTTTACCTTTTTTACCTCAATCGCTTCTTGTTCTATGTCCATATTGCGATGGATAAAACCTATTCCGCCTTCACGGGCTATAGTTATCGCGGCCTCAGCTTCGGTTACGGTATCCAT
>Ga0164313_10001677_pt1 | contig 19623 bp, 15 predicted proteins | sample GuaBasSedimGuay4_FD_113735 | JGI IMG/M metagenome (GOLD analysis project Ga0164313, IMG submission 113735) | Subseafloor sediment microbial communities from Guaymas Basin, Gulf of California, Mexico - Guay4, Core 4569-4, 0-3 cm | ecosystem: Environmental > Aquatic > Marine > Hydrothermal vents... | reverse complement strand
TCCAACCAACTGACAGAAGGGATGCCTGCCTCACAAGGGCTCCGGGTAGTTTTGTGGGGCTCCAACCAACTGACAGAAGGGACGCCTGCCCCACAAGGGCTCCGGGTAGTCTTGTGGGGCTCCAACCAACTGACAGAAGGGACGCCTGCCCCACAAGGGCTCCGGGTAGTCTTGTGGGGCTCCAACCAACTGACAGAAGGGACGCCTGCCTCACAAAGGATCCGGGTGGTCTTGTGGGGCTCCAACCACCTGACAGAAGGGATGCCTGCCTCACAAAGGATCCGGGTGGTCTTGTGGGGCAGGCGTCCCGCCTGCCATTCGGGGTGGGGGAATGTAATACTGGTCGCGAAATGACTCAGGACAAGAAACCTACCCCATTGGCTCCGGATCGGATCGTCGATCCGGGCTCGTTACCGATGGCCGAACCTCGATCGAGGGGAGACCTTCCTCACTTATCCAAAGAGGGATGTACGTACTTCGTGACCTTCTGCCTCGCCGATGCTGTTCCAGTTCACCTCAAGCGCAGGAGAGAGATTAAAAATGCCGAGACGTCTTTGGAGGTTGTCGAGCGCCACGATCCGGAGCCTTCTGTCGGGAGCCGCATCCTCGGGCGCAGCGGCATCGCCTCGCTCGTAGAGGGGACAATGCTCCATTTCCAGGGGGACCGGTACGCGCTCAGCGCCTGGTGTGTGATGCCCAACCATGCCCATGCTGTACTGACACCGTATTCGAGCTACAGCCTGTCGGAGATTCTCCACTCGTGGAAGTCGTATTCGGCCCATCAGATCAACAAGATTCTCAGGCGGAGCGGAAAGCTGTGGGAGGAGGAGTCGTTCGACCACCTCGTTCGCAATGAGCGGGCGTTCGAGCAGTTCGTGGCATACACGGAGAACAACCCGGTTGCCGCCGGGTTGTGTGATCGTCCTGAGCTTTGGGTCCATAGCAGCGCGCGGTACCGGCCTGCTATCGAGTGAACACCACCCACCGAAATGGCAGGCGGGACGCCTGCCCCACAAGGGCTCCGGGCAGCCCCCTCCAGAGGGACTCCGGCTAGTCTTGTGGGGCAGGCGTCTCGCCTGCCAGGCGGGTGGGGAGCGGTTCTCGCGGTTACTGTCCGCCCAGGAACGTCCTGGTATCGACGACCTTCGCATACGTCCCGTCGAGGGTCGCGAGCGTCGAGGCGTGGACATCGGCGGCGGGTACCGTCCGGTCGCCGTACTTCAGGTCCCGGGTCGCGCAGGCGTCGCCGACCACCACACACTCGAAACCGAGATCGTGCGCCGCCCGTGCGGCCGCCTCGAGGCACATGTGGGTTTGCATGCCGACGATCACCAAGCGCTCGACGCCGATCTGCTTGAGGTGCGCCAGTATCTTGGTGCCGTTGAAGCAGCTGACCTCGGTCTTGGTGAAGACCCTCTCGCCCTCGATCGGAGCGACACTCGCGTGGATCGAACCCCCGGGCTCGAAGTCGTGGCGGATGTGAACGACCGGCTTGTCCTCGGCCCGAAACGCCGCGAGCAGACGCGCCGCGTTTGCCGCGGCAGCCTCGGGCTCGACCAACGGCACCTTGCCGCCGGGGAAATAGAAGTCCTGAATGTCGATGATGAGCAGGGCGGTGGTGGGCTCGGACGCGAAGATCGGCGCAGCGATCGCAGCGCACAGCACCAGAATCATTGTCGCCTTCATGTTTCCTCCTACTACGGCTTCGGTAAGCCCTCCATCACTGCGATCGAGCGTTCCATGACCTCGGGTGGCAGCGGGTAGTTTTCGAGTTCGCCGGCGAAGAATGCCTGGTATCCGGCGAGGTCCATCAGGCCGTGGCCCGAGTAGTTGAAGATGATGGTCTTCTCCTTGCCCTCTTCGGTGGCCTTCTTGGCCTCGTCGATGACGGCGGCGATGGCGTGGCTGGTCTCGGGCGCCGGGATGATGCCCTCAGTGCGGGCAAAGGTCACCGCCGCCTCGTAGCACTGAAGCTGCGGGTAGGCGACCGGCGACATCAGCCCGGCCTTGACGGCCGCCGAGACCAGCGGCGACATCCCGTGGTAGCGCAGTCCGCCCGCGTGGATGGCGGGCGGGATGAAGGTGTGGCCGAGCGAGAACATCGGCAGCAGCGGAGTCATCTTGGCGGTGTCGCCGTGGTCGTAGGCGTATGGGGCCTTGGTCAGGGTCGGGCAGGCCTCGGGCTCGACCGGGATGATCTCGATCTCGGCGCCGTTGATCTTGTCGGCGACGAAGGGGAAGGACAGCCCGGCCAAGTTCGAACCGCCACCGGCGCAGCCGATGACGATGTCTGGTTTGTCGATGCCCGCGAGCGCGAGCTGTTTCTTGGCCTCCAGCCCGATGATGGTCTGGTGGAGCATGACGTGGTTGAGGACGCTGCCCAACGAGTAACGGGTAGTGCTCGAAGGATCGGTCACCGCGGCCTCGATGGCCTCCGAAATGGCAATGCCGAGGCTGCCGGGCGTGTCCGGCATCTCCTCGAGGATGGCACGCCCGACCTCGGTTTCAGGGGAAGGCGACGGCACGCAGCGAGCGCCCCAGGTCTCCATCATGGTCTTGCGGAAAGGCTTCTGGTCGAAGCTCACCCGCACCATCCACACGTCGACCTGGATGCCGAGGAGCTGGCCGGCGTAGGCCAGGGCCGAGCCCCACTGGCCGGCGCCGGTCTCGGTGGTCAACCGCTTGATGCCGAACTCCTTGTTGTACCAGGCCTGGGCGACCGCGGTGTTGGGCTTGTGGCTGCCCGCCGGCGACACGCTCTCGTCCTTGTAGAAGATCCTCGCGGGCGTCCCAAGGTGACGCTCGAGGGCGTAGGCGCGGCGCAGCGGTGACGGACGCCAGCGGGCGTAGATCTCGAGGATGCCCTCCGGGATGTCGATCCAGCGCTCGGTGCTGACCTCCTGCTCGATGAGGTTCATCGGGAAGACCGGTGCCAGGTCGTCCGGCCCGATCGGGTTGCCGTCGGGCCCGAGTGGGGGAGGTGGTGGTTGCGGCAGGTCGGCGGCGAGGTTGTACCACTGGCGTGGCATCTCGCTGATCGGCAGGTCGATTCTCGGTTCGTTCATGGTGGGTGCCCTCCTCTGAAAAACTCGGTTGCCGGGCGTTCTAATTCGACAGACCGAAGCCCGAATACTAACTCGGAATGCTGGCCACCACCACTCACCGGGTTCCGACCACCACTCACCGATTGGCCCGTGACTCCGGCTCGAGCGGGACCCATGCTGGATACCGAAGAGCGAAAGGAGCCGGAAATGACATTCCATCATCATCACAGAATGGGCGGTTGCGAGTTCTGCGATGGCCGCCAGAGCCTCTGGGGGGCCTTCGTCCTCGGCCTCGGGGTCTTCGCGCTCGGCATGATTCTGATCCTCGACAATTTCGGTGTGATCGACGGCAGCGTGCTCGTGCCCTACTGGCCGGTGCTGCTGATCGTCCTCGGGGTCAGCCACCTCGTGGGACCGTCATCGACACGAAAATCGGGTTGGGGGCTGTCGTGGATCGCGGTCGGTGCGATCATACTACTCAACAACCTCGGCGTGATCGCCGTTGGCATCGGGGTGCTGTGGCCGGTGGTCCTCGTAATCCTCGGCGCGAACCTGGTGTTTCGCGGAACGCGGCGGCGGGAGCGCGGGTTCGACCATGAGTCGGGCACCGGTTCCACACCGTTGGTCTGAGCGGGAAGGAGTGACGATATGACACGCAGAAACGACGACTCAGCGCGGCGGGGCAGCGACGATACGCAGCGCGAACGCGATACCTGCTGCCCGGATTGTGGATCCTGGCGCCACGCGTCGTGCGGTGAGAGCGACCACAAGGTGGCTGTCTTCGGCATCGGCGGGCGGGGTGGGAGGCGCGGATTCGGCACCGCGATCCTCGGCATCGGCGTCCTTGCCGTCGGCGCGATCCTCCTGCTCGACAACTTCGGCATCATGGACGGCGAGAGCCTCTTCGCCTACTGGCCGGTGCTGCTGATCCTGGTCGGCGTCAGCCACTTCGTACGGCCCGAAGGCTCACGCCGCTATCTGGCCGGGTCCATCTTCATCGCCGTCGGAGTGATCATCTTGCTCTCCAACCTCGGTGTGATCAGCTTCGACATCTGGGACCTATGGCCGGTGATTCTGGTCATTGCCGGCCTGAGCCTGATCCTGAAGCCCTTCCGACGGAGGGGGGTCACGATCGGGGAGGACACGGGGGTCTTCGAGGCGACGGCGATCCTCGGCGGCGCCGACCGCAGGCTCTCGGCGGCCGACTTCCAGGGCGGTGATGCGATCGCGATCATGGGCGGTTGCGAGATCGACCTCCGGGACTGCGGGTCCGAGGGTGGACCGGCCGAGATCGACACCTTTGCTTTCTGGGGTGGCATCGAGATCCGGGTGCCCGACGACTGGGAGGTTCAGGTCAAGGGCCTCGCCCTTCTCGGTGGATACAGTGACATGACCCGCACTGTCGAGGGGGAGAGCCGCAAGGTCCTGGTGATCAGCGGCATGGCCATCATGGGCGGGGTGGAGATCAAGAATTGAGCAAGACCCAGCCTCTGGATGGGTCCAGATTTCGGATTTCGGATTTCGGATTTCGGATTTTCCACCCACCCATCTGGCAGGCGGGACGCCTGCCCCACAAGACGGCACGAGACGTCTGAGGCGAGAGCATGCATCCGATCCTGGCCAACCGTCGCCATCTTGCCCTTTATCTGGTGGCGTGGCTGCCGGTTGTCGCGCTGCTGACCGTGGCGATGGTGATGACCGGTTGGGGCGGTTGGCAGCAGTCTCTGCTTTTGATCTTCCCGATGGTGGTCGTCTTTGCGTTCCTCTGTTTGTCCGCCTGGTACCCGTGCCGGGCTATGCCGCTGGGCGGCGAACGGCCCGAGATGGCACTGGTGACACACCTCGCTGCCGCCGCACTGTCGGCGCTGCTATGGGTCGGGATGGCGTGGGCGCTGGCCGAGGGTTTCGAGCGGTCGACGCTGTACGCCGGAAAGACCGGCCTCACGGCCGAGCACACCGGGATCATCTTCATCGCCGGGCTCCTGCTGTACCTGCTCTCGGTCGCCATCCACTATCTGTTTGCGGCCGCCGAGGCCTCGCGCGCCGCCGAAACCCGAGCCCTCGAGGCCGAGGTCGCCGCCCGCGATGCCGAGCTGCTGGCGCTCAAGGCGCAGCTCAACCCGCACTTTCTCTTCAACAGCCTCAACTCGGTGGCGTCGCTGACCACGACGGACCCTGCCGGCGCGCGCGACATGTGCATCCAGCTCGGCGATTACCTTCGTGGGACTCTCAAGGAGGGCGGTTCGGATCTGCAGCCGCTCGAGGACGAGCTGGCCCAGGTGCGGAGGTTCCTGCGGGTGGAGTCGGTCCGCTACGGTGACCGGCTGCAGGTGGTGGAAGAGATTGGCGACGAATGCCTGGCCGTTAGAGTGCCGCCGTTGATCCTACAGCCGCTGGTCGAGAACTCCCTCAAGCACGGTATCGCCGAGCTCGTGGAGGGTGGCGAGATCCAGATCGGCGCCCGCTGCAGCAGCGAACTTTTGACCGTATGGGTGGAGAACCCGGTCGACCCGGAGAGCACGTCGCGATCGGGGGCGGGCGTCGGGCTCGCCAATGTCCGACATCGGCTCGAAAATGTCTTTGGCGACGAGGCCCGGCTCCGGAGCGGCAGATCGGGGGAGATCTACCGGGCGGAGGTGGTGATCCCGGTGGCAGGGGCTGGCGAGATTTCTGAGCAGGAGGGCGATTCCGATGACTGACGAGCTGCGGGTGATCATGGTCGACGACGAGGCGCCGGCACGCCGGTTGCTCCGCGAGTACCTCGAAGACACACCTGGTGTCTCGATCGTCGCCGAGTGTGGCAACGGATTTGAGGCGGTCAAGGCGGTGGCCGAGCACCAACCGGATCTGATGTTGCTCGACATCCAGATGCCGAAGCTCGACGGTTTCGAGGTGGTCGAGCTCCTCGAGCAGGAGCTGCCGATAATCTTCATCACCGCCCATGACGAACACGCCCTGCGCGCATTCGAGGTACACGCGGTGGACTATCTGCTCAAGCCCTTCAGCGCCGATCGGTTGGCCGAGTCGCTGGAGCGGGCGCGCATGCGGATCGGCCGCGGCGACATGTTGCCGCCTCTCGACGAGCTGGTGGCGTCAGCCCGTCCGGAAGGAAGCGATCTCGAGCGCATCCTGGTTCGCGACGGCAGCGATGTGCGAGTCATCCCGACCGACTCGGTGGATTTCATCGAGGCCCGCGACGACGCGGTCGCGATCCACGCGGGCGGTGAAAGCCACCTCAAGGCGCAACGGCTGTCGACGCTCGACGGGCGGCTCGATCAGAAAAGGTTCATCCGCGTCCACCGTTCGTTCATCCTCAACATCGACCGCCTGCGCAGCATCGAGCTCTATGCCAAGGACAGCCGTATCGCAATCCTCGAAGATGGCACCAAGGTGCCGGTCAGCCGGTCCGGCTACGCAAGACTCCGCGAGCTGTTGTAATCATCGCATGGCAGGCGGGACGCCTGCCCCACAAGGGCTCCGGGAAGCTTTGTGGGGCAGGCGTCCCGCCTGCCAATCACGATAGTTCCGGGTAGCTTTGTGGGGCAGGCGTCCCGCCTGCCAGTCTCGTAGGTGGAATATTCGGAATCGGAGGAGTGGTCTCGCAGGAGCGGATTGGAGCTATAGTTAAGGACGTCCGAAAGGGGTCATGATGACCGATGTCTACAAACGTCTCGCAAAAAAGCTCGACAAATTGCCGCAGGGCTTTCCGGCCACCGAGAGCGGGGTCGAGCTCAAGATCCTGCGCAAGATCTTTGCACCCGAGGACGCCGAGATGGCCCTTCGCATGAAACCGATGCCGGAGACGGTCGAACGCATCGCCCAGCGGCTCGGACGCCCCGAAGACGAGATGCTCGCGGTGCTCGACGGCATGGCGGACCGCGGCCAGATCGGCTCCTTCAAGCTCAAGGGCAAACAGCGCTATGCCCTGATGCCGTTTGTTGTCGGGATCTTCGAGTTCCAGCTGTCGCAGATGGACCGCGAGCTGGCGGAGCTCTGTGAGGAGTACGCTCCTCATCTGGCGATGACCCTTGGTGGCGCCGGACCGCCGCTCGCCCGCGTCGTGCCGGTCCACCAGCGCCTCGACAGCCGGGCCACCGTGCTCGCGTATGAGGACACCCGTTCGATGATCGAAGGGGCCCGCTCCTTCCGGGTCATGGATTGCATCTGCCGTGTCGAGAAGGCGCTCCAGGATCAGCCGTGCTCGCACACCCTCGAGACCTGCCTCGCCTTTTCCAGGGAGGAGGACGCCTACGAAGGATCGCCGGTCAGCGGCCGAACGATCACCCGTGACGAGGCGCTCGCGGTCCTCGAGGCCGCCGAAAAAGAGGGCCTCGTTCACTGCACCTACAACTTCGAGCATGACCAGATGTTCGTCTGCAACTGTTGCTCGTGCTGCTGCGGGTTTCTGCGCCTGCTCACCGAGTACCACGCGCCAAACGGTCTCGTTCGCAGCAACTGGGAGGCGGTGATCGACGAAGAAGTGTGCGAGGAGTGCGGCGTGTGCGCCAACGAGCGGTGTCCGGTGGAGGCGGTTGCGGAGACCGATGACGGGGCTTACCGAGTGATCGGCGAGCGCTGCATCGGCTGCGGAGTGTGTATCGAGACCTGCCCGAGCGAGGCGATGCAGCTCGTGCCCCGGCCCGAGTCCGATCGGACAACTCCGCCGCGAAACATCATCGATTGGAGCGTGCAGCGCACTGCCAACCGCTCCGGCCCGCTCAAAGCGATGGCCCTCCGAGGTTGGTTGGTGTGGCAGGAACGGCGTCTGAACGCCTGAACGTCTGGGCCTCCGGATGGCAGGCGAGACGCCTGCCCCACAACAGCTCCGGGTAGCCTTGTGGGGCAGGCGTCTCGCCTGCCAATCACAAGAGTTTCGGGACGGTTTGTGGTGCGGGCGCTCGCCCGCACAATTCCGAATTCCGAATTCCGAATTCATGTCCTGCTATCCTAGTGACATCGGATTGTTGAAAGGAGAGCGGCGGTGTTTCTGAACCTGCTCGATGATGACGAAAAGCGTGCCTTCGCCGAGCTGGCGGAGCGGATGATCGAGGCGGACGGTCTGGTGATCGGTCGTGAGGCGGCGGCGCTCGCCGCCCTCAAGGCCGAGATGGGAATGACCGATGTCGGGGGAGGCGGTCGCACGGTGGACGAGCTGGCCAGCGTGTTCAAGAATAGACGATCGAAGATCGCGACCCTGTTCGAGCTCGTCAGCCTCGGCTACTCGGACACCAGCTTCTCGGTTGACGAGGAATCGCTGGTGATCTCGGTTGCCAACCGGATGGCCGTCAGCCCGGACCAGCTCCACAGCATCGAGACCTGGGTGCAGGAGCACTTCGCCCTCGTGCGGCGGGCCCTGATTTTGATGCGCGAGTAGCCCGTCGAAGGACGATAGCTCTCTCTGGAGGTCCGGCAGGATTCCGGTTTCGGCATGGAGGTGTGACCGATGACCCGTGAACGCAACACTGAGATCGACAGCCATTGGGAGGAGGCGGAAGCGGCGATCTCCGGTCTCGGTGACGGCGACCACGCCCTCCTCAACATCGCCGCCGGGGCCATCGACTCGGTGTGGGACCGCAAGGTTTTCGAACGTGGGGAGAGCTTTGGCGGCACGGAGATCGGTTTCGCCCGCGACCTGTCGGCGGCGATCCTCGAGCGTCTCCTCGACGCCGACTACGCCGCCATCGTCTCGGTCGCGGGCAGCGAGATGCCGCCGAGCGGCGACGCCACCCTCGACGACGCGTTGGCGAGCGCCGGCCGCGAGGCCCTCGACACCTTTGCCGATGATCTCCTCGGACCGGTGCGGGTTGGGGAACGATTCGTGTATGCGCAGCCGATGATCGTTGACAGCCCGGTGCCCATAGGCGCCGTGATCCTCGCCACCCGGGAGCCGCTGGCGCCCGAGGGCACGCTCCTGCTCGAGAGCTTCCTGCGCGAGCTCGACACCCGCCTTAGCCTCGCCGAACAGCTTCTCAAGCTGCGCCGGCAGAGTTTTGACCTGGGCTTCGAGATCAAGAAGCTGAAGGGCGAGATCTCGGCGCCAGCGGTTGAGAAGAAGCAGGCGTATGTGGCGCTCCCGGAGGATATCGATCGCAGTATGTCGGAGCTGGCGGGGTCGGTGCCCGCGTTCGATCTCTTTGGCGTGCGATTGCCCGGCGAGCATTTCGAGGCGTTCTGCCGCAACTTCGCGCAGGTCGTCGGCAGTTACGTCGAAATCCTCAACAAGGCTGACCACCTCTATCTGGACGTGCCGAGCGGGGTCGACGCCAAGGATGACGGCAGCAAGCTCGCGGCGCCATATCGCCGATTGCTCGATATCATGGGGTCGCTGCGCGGGGGCTCGCGTCTCCTCTATCACACGACGGCCGAGGACCTTATCCCATACACCGTCGGTGGCGGCGCACCGAGCTTTGCCGATCTCACCCGCGTCGCCAAGGGGCGCGCCGACGACGAGATTACCGAGCGGATCCTCGACATTATGAACGACCAGGGCGAGGAGGCGGAGCTCGACGCGGTCGCGGCCCGCCATCACCCGTACGAGTTTCGGGCGGCCAATATCGGCGAGGTCTTCGCGCTCCTCGCCCTCCACCAGACTCTCAAGGAAAAGATGCCAGAAGAATTCCGCGCTCTGAGTCGACCAATCTTTAAAGCCTTACCCAACTACCAGGCCGCGAAGGCCTACCTCCTGTCGTACGACCTCTTCGAGGATGTGCCGCTCAAAGGCGTCGATCGGACTCAACCACCGGATGCAGAAAAGCTCCTGCTCTACCGCGAAAAGGCGCCGTCCTTCGGCCTCGTGCTCACAGCGCTCTCCCGGTAGCCAACACTAGAACGTTGAACGTTCAAACGTTAAACGTTAAACGTGTCACGTCCTCACTCCACCTCGACCCGCGAGATGGTGCCGCGAAATTTCCAGGCGATGCGGGCGAGCAGAAAGACCGCCACCGCGCCGAGGCCCGCGACGAATCCCCACCACAGGCCCTGGGGTCCGAATCCGAGTCGAAATCCCAGGAGCAGGCTGGTCGGGAGACCTATGAACCAGAAGCCGAGGATGTTCGCGACCAGCGGCACGCGGGTGTCACCCGCTCCGCGCAGCACTCCGGCCGAGACGACCTGGAGGCCGTCGAAGATCTGGAAGTACCCGGCGATCGGAATCAGCAACGCCGCGAGCGCCACCACCTCTTCAACCGATGTGTACGCCGTGGCCAGGAGCCGGGGCGCGCCGATGAAGAGCGCCGCCATCAACGACATGAATCCGGCGCCGATGATGACGCTCGCGGAGGCGGCGCGGCGCGCGCCGTTGCTGTCGCCGGCGCCGATCGCCTGGCCGACGCGAATCGCCGCCGCCGAACCGACCCCGAGCGGCACCATGAAGGTCAGCGACGCGAGGTTGATGGCCACCTGGTGGGAAGCCATCTGCAACGTGCCGAATCCGCCCATCAGTAGGGCGATGACGGCGAAAGCGATGATCTCGAGCTGTACCTGAAAGCCGATCGGCGTTCCGAGACGGATGACGCGCCACAGAGGCCGGAAGCGCAACGCTTCGCGATCCAGACGGCTCAGCAGGGGTCCGAGCTCCTTGTGAGCGACCACGAACAGGACCACGAAAAGGAGGGTCCGTGCTGCGGTCGTCGCCCACGCCGAACCCATCGGTCCCAGCCGGGGTACCGGTCCCACGCCAAAGACCAGAACCCAGTCGGCAACCAGGTTGAAAAGGTTGACGACGACGATCGTTAGGACAATCGGACGCACCCTCCCCATCGCCTGCAGCGACTGGCGGAGAACGACAAAACCGTAAAACGGCAGCATACCGGGGATGCAGATGCGGATGTAGTCGGCGGCGATCGGCACTATCTCCGCCGGCTGGCGGAAAAATCCGAGGACCGTCTGGCTGGGGAGCAACAACAGGATGCTCGGGACCATCAGACCGAGCGCAATCAGGAGACCGCGCTGGACCGAGCGACGGACCGCGGTCGCGTCGCCGGCGCCGACCGCCTGTGCCACCAACGGATCGAGGGCCAGCAGCATGCCGATGCCAAAGGACGAGACGGCGACGATCATCACGTGGCCGAGGGCGACCGCGGCCAGCGCTTCGGACGAAAGCCGGCCGACGACCATGGTGTCGACCACGCCCAGCAGCATCATCCCAACCTGGACCACGACGATCGGCACCGCCAGCCGCAGCATGGCCTGGAGATCATCGCGGTGGGGCAGTTTGAAGGGATGGGTCACTGTGTCGCTCCGGTCGGGGAGGATAGCAGGGTGGGAATTTCGGATTTCGAATTTCGGATTTCGAATTTGTCTTCGACCTGCCCACCTCCGGAATTTTTGGATTTCTGGTTTTCCGTCCGCCTTCCTGGCAGGCGGGACGCCTGCCCCACAAACGCCCATCGAATTTCGGGCGCCGTTTATGGGGCATGTCCGGCCCTCCGCCGGTTCTGTCGAATCCTTGTGGGGGGGCGGCAGAGAGCCGCGAAGCGGCGACAGATTCATAGCCTGGGGCGTGAGCCCCAGGAATTCGAGGGCCCAATTCAGTCAGCCCTGAAAGGGCGACAGATTGCGGCTGCAGCGTGAGCTGCAGCCATTAGCCTCGAATTGTCCGTCGCCGCTTCGCGGCTCGGTGGGCTAGAGCGACTCGACCGCGGGTCCGTGTTTTACGTTGATCATCAGCTCGAGGGGCGCCATCGCCGGGCAGTAGAGTTCGTCGAACTCCGCCCGGTAGGGCGCGAGGGCCTCGATGATGGCCGGCGGGGTTTCGTCCTGCCAAGGAATCCGACCTTCGTCGGCCTTCATGGCAGCGATCTCGGCGTTTAGCGCAGCAACCTCGGTCTCGGTGCCACCCTCTGACTTCAGAACAGCGAGTTGGCTCTCGAGCATCGTCAGCAGCGTCTGTCGAACACGACGGTTGATCGGGCTGGGACCGAAGAGCATGTAGGGTTCCGGCCCATCGAGCAACCGATCACGATAGGCAAGGGTGAAGATGTAGGTGAACTCGCCGAGACCCATGCCGGCATCAAGGAGGCTCTGATTACGAATTTCGTAGAAACGCCCGATGACCGGTCCGACTCCCATCATGCTCTTCGTGGTCGACAGCGCCTGCTTCAGAGCGTCAACCGTGTTGACGTCGTCCTGATCGTCAAAACTCTCGAGCTTCTGGACCTGCTGTTCAGCATTCGACAGGTCAGCACAAACCTCGCCGAACGTCCGGCGCAATTCGAGGAAAGCCCCGATGCGATCGGAGGACGGTGCTCCGGAAGCTGGAGGCACATATGCTTCCTGTGTACCAAAGCGTTCCTCGATGGCGTGGCGGGCGTCAACGGCGCGGTTGAACGGGCCCATCATCAGCACTCCCATCACGATCGGAATCACGATGGTGATGACGATCAGTACGCCGCAGCCGATCGCCGTTTGCTTCAGACAACCCCAGTTCTTCTCTTCCACTCCACCTCCACGGGAAGGAGAATCATCCCACAGTAGAGGACGCTCGAGGGAGTGAGGTATTAGCGGTCGAGAGTTGAGCCTCTTGCAAAACCCTACGTTTGACCCTTCTTGATCTTTCCGAGACGCCGAAGATACGAGAACGACTCTGAAGGTGGGCTGAAGCCCACCCTACGATTGGCGCAAATTGTGGGTCCGAAGTAGGGTGGGCCTTGGCCCACCTTCAGGAGTTTTGCAAGAGGCTCCGCTAATACCTCCACCCTAGATTGACAGTCACATTGCGTCCCGGCTCGTTGATGATGAAACCGGTGCGGAACGGGCTGCGAAGATAGGAGAAGTGCTCGTGGTAGGTGGCGTCGAAGATGTTCCCGAGGATCAGTTGTATTCGCCACGCCCCGGAGGTCCACCCACCTTTGAGATTGACGATTCCCCAGCCCGGGGTCGGTTCCTCGCTGAGATCGGTGTTGACTCGGTCCTGCTTGGCGGCGCCGACGCCCTCGACCTCGCCGAAGAACCGGGTGTTCTGCCACCTCATGGCCAGGCGCGCGGAGAGGGGAGGCATCTCGGCGAGATCGGTGGAGGAGATTCCGAGCTCAGGGATCGGGTCCTGGGTGCCTCGGACATAGGCGATATCGCCCGAGAAAAACACCCGCGAGCTGATGGCCACCGAACCGTCGATCGTGATTCCGCGCAGGGTCGCGTCCACGTTCGCATAGCTCTGCGCCATTGTGTTCATCACGCCCGGCACGTTATTGATCCGCTGCTGGTTGTACATCGTGATGAAGTCGCTGACGGAGTCTGCCCAGACGCTGCCGTTCAGCGTGCCGCCGCCCGCACTCCAGGTCAGCCCGAGCTCGAACCGCGTCGCGGCCGGGGGATCTAGAACGGGGTTGCCGACCCAGTCGGCGCCCTTCCGCCTCAAGCCGTAGTACAGCTCGCGAGGATCGGGGGATCGGACCGTCCGCGACAGACCGCCGTTGAGCGACACATTGGCCCCCGCGTCGTGGATCAGCTGCACGGACAGAGACGGTTCGACGTAACGGCTCGAGGTGTCGGTGACTCCGTGATAGGCATAGTAGAGGCTGATGTTGGCGAGGTCGGGGTCGGCTTTGGTTGAGATCCAGTCGACCCTGCCGCCGAGCTCCATCCGGGTGCGCTTTGAGAATCCGTGCTGCCATCTGGCCGATAGACCAGCCACATTCATGTCGGCGTCCGGCAGCGAGTTCTGGCGCATGTAATTCATGCCGGCCATCTCGGTCCAGACGTTCCAGTTTCGCGAGTAGGCCTCGAACCCGACGATCACGGCGCCGATCTCCGCCTCCAGGGTCGTGCCGATGATCTCGGTGGTGGCCTGGGTGCCCATGCTCCATCCGCGAGAGGCGTCGCCGGCGGTCATCCTGAGGCTGTCCACCATCCAGTGGTCGACCTGGGTGGCGTAGGCGGTAGCCCGCAGGGACCGCAGCGCGCCACCCTCAGGGCTGTACCGGTAACCCGCGACGAGACGATCGGTGACATCGGTCAACGCATCCATCATCAGGGCGGGGTAGAGAACGTCGTCAGCCGATTGCCGCGCATAGGAGAGATTGACCTCTTGGTTCAATCCTGGCTCCCAGTAGAGCCTTCCCCAGGCGCTCGTGATGTCGTACGCGTCGAGACCGTCCACCGCCCCGGTGTAGTTGGACATCTCGGTCAGGAGCGTCCCCGAGCCGTCAGAGTATGGCTGGCTCGAGCGGCGGGAGAAGCCACCCAACACTGCGAACCTGTCGACGCCGTAGCTGACGGTTGCCGACGGGTTCAACATATCCCATGACCCGGCGGCGAGGGAGACATCGGCGTGAAGATCGGCGCCGGGCTTTTTGGTGACGAGGTTGACGAGGCCTCCGAGGCTCCCCTGGGCTGCCATCTGGCCGGTCGTCGGCGCGAGCTCGGCGCGATCGAGTTCGGCGAAATCGACGTGGAACACGGGCGGGTCCATTCGGTTCGGACAGGCGCCGCCGACTCTGGCGCCGTCAATCAGCACCGAGACGTCTTCCTGGTGGTAGCCCTTGACGACGATGTCGTTGGCTATCCCGCCCTTGCGGACCTTCCAAACGCCCGGCATCCGCGCCATCGCCTCGCCAACGTCACGGGCCGCGCTTTCGCGCAGAACAGCGGTCTCGAGAGAGGATGGAGGGAGCGCGGAATCGACCTCCATCGTGTCGTGAAATGTTGCCAGTGCGAGCTCGATCTCGACCCGTATCGCCTGCCCTTCGAGCACGGAAAGTAGGGTGGCGGTCGAGGGGTGAAAGCCCTGAAGCTCTGCATGGGCCTCGTAGGTGCCGGGAGAGAGGCCCGTGATTCTGAACTCACCGCCGTCGCCGGTGACCACCGGCCCCGGGTTGTGGCCCGAACCATCAGTAAGCGTGACCATGGCGCCGGAAAGTGCGACCCCTCCCGGTCCTCGAATAACCCCCACCACCGAGCCGGAAGCGGCCTCGGCCGACCCCGCGAACACTGAGATTGAAAGGACCACCGTGCAGAGCACGGCGACCCGCTTCTGTTTTCTCGGGTTCATGTACATCTCCGTCCATTCTTCCGGCCTGGATCAGATCAGGCGGTCGAATCCACCGTTGTGCCGTGAGCCGAGCGGCATCTTGCTCGAGCGCTCAGACACAGTTGCGCGTTGGCAGCGTGATTTCAGGTGCGGACGGTGGGCGATGGGGGAGCGCGCGGGGAGGAGGGACGGAGACCTTCGTCTGATGACACGAAGGGAGTTTTCTGGAATTGATGCGGGCGGGGGGAGGCAGGTGGCGCCGCGGATCGTGTTCCGCTGTTGTCGACGATCACCTTCCCCTCGTCAGACCCCCGTTGCAGGGTGACACGCCACATGCCGCAGCTCTTGGGTGCTTCGAGAGCGGGGCCGCCGGCCCCGATTCGGATGATCGAGGCGAGTTCGCGATCATCGTCGGCCGGTCCGTGATTGCAGCAATCTCCGGTGCACGAGCACTCGCCGACGCAGCAGCAAAAGTAGGCCCCAGTTTCCGGAGTCCTGGTGGGGGCGGTGGCGATGCCGGCGCCGACCAAATGCACCGCTGCGACCAGCAGTACGAGGGCAACCCGAAGAGTGGCTCGATACCTCATCAATTTCTCTGGATGACAGAATACAACAATCTTTTCTCATCGGTGCAATCATTCATTCGGAGTTTTTCGGAATGAAGACGTCATGCCGGCATGTTTCCCGACCCATGAACGCATCACGAAAAAAACGCAACCACGCTGCCTGGATCGGTCCCCTCGTCGCGCTGATCGGCCTCGTCACCTACTTCACGGTGGCCGTGCGCTTCCCCGACCTCAGAGACAGCGCCATCGTCAACCTGATGCTGGTGATCGGAGGGGCGGTCATCGCGGGGTGGGGCCTCCTTCGGCGACGCAATTGGAAGAGCTGGATCGGCTTTGGCGCCGCGGCCTTCTTCGCGTCCCTGTTGTTCGCCTATGTCTTTGTCCTTTCCAACCAGCTGCCATCGGCCGACAACGCGGTCGCGGTCGGATCTGTGGCGCCGCCGCTCGAGCTTCCGGATCAGACGGGCCGGATGGTCTCCCTGGGCGCGTTCGAGGGAGAGCGGGTGCTGGTGGTCTTCTACCGCGGCTTTTGGTGACCATTCTGCCGCTCAGAGCTGCAGGGCCTGCAGTCACGTCTTTCAGAAATCAATGCCGCCGGCGCCGAGATCATCGCGGTCTCGGTCGACACCATCGAGGAATCGGCGCGTCTCGCGAGCGGCCTCGGTCTCGACTTTCCGCTGCTTTCGGATGTCGAACGCGAAGCGATCACTGCCTGGGGAGTCGTCCACGAGGGCGGCAAACCGGGTGGCGGAGCCATCGCACGTCCGGCGATCTTCCTGGTCGAGCCCGATGGCACCATCTCATGGCGCAGCGTGACCAAAAATTACCGCGTTCGGGTGCGGCCGGAGCACGCGCTGGAGGCATTGAGAAATTCGGGTTAGAGTGACCGCGAGGAGGTCGTCATGTTCCGCGTCTTCGCCGTCACGCTCTCTGTAATTCTGATCCTGAACGCCGCTCCTGTAGTGGCGGCTTCCGGCGCTCCGCCGAATTTTATCCCCGAGATGACCCTGAGCTACAGCGACCCGGTCAGCGGCGCCAAGGTCGAGTGCGGTGACGGATGCCGGAGGTTCGAGGTTCCGGCGGGAGTCGATCTCGAGCTCCGGATTCGGGTCCTCGATGATGGCAGCGACCCGGACGGCGACGGCGTGCCTTGGGATCTGTGGTTCGATCAGCGCAGGCACCCGTTTCCCGGGATCGACATTGCCGACTGCCACGACCCGAAGGAAGATCAACTTGACATCGAATGTTGGCGGGCCCTGGCCGAGAGGGTGGACTGGGAGGTGTGGAATGGAGAGATCGCCGACCGGGTCTGCGTTCCCGAGAAGACCGGCGAGTGCGACGACGTAACCGTCCGGGTGCCGATGGACGCGGACCATGACGGCTCGCGCGGCCGCGGCGTCTACTCCTTCGCGGTGTGGGTCGACCGTTTTCAGATTCGTCCCGAGGAGAACGAGTTCGACAACTTCGCCGGTCCGGTGCGGGTCAAGGTGGTTCCCGCGGCCGAGTCCGCGTCCGCGTCCGTGCCCGAGCCGGTGCCCGATGCGCAGGCCGAAAGCGGTCTCATGAAGCCATCGTCGCCGCAGCCGTACTCGGTTCGATTCGTTGCCGAGGAGGAGGAGACCAATTTCTCCCTGACCTCTCCGCGGTCTCGCGGCGTCATCGCGTTCGAGCCCCCTTATTCGGGAAAAGTGGCGGTCGAGGTCATGCGGTCCGGGGGCTACGACGCTCTTCACCTCGAGGTTCGCAAGGTCTCCACCGGCGAGATTCTCGCCGAGGTCGACGGCAAGGGCAATCTCCGGTTGGAAGGCAGGATTGACACCGCCACCCTCAAGGGCGATCGTCGCCTCGAGGCGGTCGTCACGCCGGCCCAGGGTGCAAGGGGCTCGCGTGGGACGATCAAGGTTACCTATCCGGCGCGGGCGATGTACCGCCGGACCGAGTAGGGGCGAGGTTCACCCCCGTCTGGCAGGCGAGACGCCTGCCCCACAAAGGTGACGGGTTGTCTTCTTGTGGGGCAGGCGTCTCGCCTGCCAATCACAAGGACTCCGGGTAGTCTTGTAGCGCAGGCGTCTCGCCTGCCGTGCGATGGTGGAAACTCCGGCCGGTTGCATGCGTAAAATGTGGGGGGAGACTGATGTATGAAAAAGGCCGTGCATTTCCACGCCATTCTCGGCGTTACTGTGCTGGTGCTTGCGTCCTTCCCGTTGGGCGCGGCCGACGTGGAGGATCTCGCCGAGCGATCGCCGGCGCTGCCGTCGATTTCCACCGCCAAGGTTCTCGAGAGCCTTGGCCCGGGACCTCTCATCCAGCGGCGAGATGCGATCGACCGCCCACGCCTCAAGGCGGCCAACATCGAGGATGCGATCGACCGATGCGTCGAGACGAACATGTCCCGCCTCGACGCACCGGGCGCCGCGGTGGCGGTGATTCTTGATGGTGAGCTCCTGTACGAGAGCGGCTACGGAGTGAAGCGGCGGACGTTGTCCGGCGTGGTGGACGCCGACACCATCTTCCGCATCGGTTCGGTGACCAAGCAGATGACGGCGGCGGTCGTCATGCAGCAGGTGGAGCTGGGCCAGGTCGACCTCGACGCGCCGGTGACCGACTATATCCCGGAGCTCGAGATCAGCGGAAAATGGCCGGCGGATCGGATCACCGTGTGGCACACCCTCACCCATACGACTGGGTACCCCGATCTGATCAACGATGTGACAAGCACCGGCGACCAGGCCCTGTCGCGGTGGGCGGCGAACCAGACGGCCGTCGAATTGCACGCGCCTCCGGGCTCCTTCTGGAACTACTCGAACCCCAACTTCATGATCGCCGGGTTGGTGGCGGAACGGGCGAGCGGCACGCCCTACAGGGACCTCTACAAGGAGAGCCTGTGGGAGCCGGCCGGGATGCCATCGACAACCTTTGACCCGGACGAGGTTATTGCTACCCATAATTACGCCACAGGTCACTGGGTTGATGATGCGACCGGCAGGGAGCACTATTTCGGTCCGAGGGACAACGATCTGTGGGCGGCGGGTCCTGCCGGGTTCGCCTTCTCAACAGTAGGCGATCTCGCGCACTGGGCCTTGCTGTTGACGGATGGTGGTGGACCGGTCCTTTCCCCGTGGTCCGCGGCGACGATGCAGGATCCGCACCAGTGGATGCACTTCGAACCCCATCGCTTCTACGGTTACGGCATCATGGTCGAGGATTACAGGGGTCTCGACGTCCGCCAGCACGGTGGCAACGTCGCCGGTTTCGGGACGTACTTGCTGTGGGTGCCCGATCGTCGCTTCGTGGTGGCGCTGCTGACCAACGTCACCTCGTCGTTGACCAGCGCGGCCTACTGCATCGTCGACGAGGTGCTTGCACCGACTCCGGTCCCGCCGCCCGATCTGACCACCGATCCCTCGACCTGGAGGCGCTACGTCGGCGACTACCGGTTCACCGACAACGAGGGCGCGACCACCCAGGCCGCGATCTACTTTGAGGGTGACCAGCTCATGGGTTCGATCACCGACCCAGCGCAGCCGGACATCACTTTCGTCACCGAGCTCGAGCAGGTCTTCCTCGACACCTTCCTCTACGACTCGAATGGCGACAGCTTTGGAGACACCGACATCACCTTTTGCAGCAGTCGGGGCGAGCCCGGCTTCGTGATGTGGATTCGAAACCGCTACGCCGTAGGCGAGCGAAAGATGACTCCACGAACCGCCGGCCGCGCGGTTTCTCCCTGACCCGTGGCCGGTTGTGGTGAGGGCGGCGTGCGGGCGGGACGCCCGCACCACAAGGGTACCGGGTAGTTTTGTGGGGCAGGCGTCTCGCCTGCCGATCAACATGGATCGGTAACAATAGGCCGTCGGCGCACGTATTTCAGGGTGTGACGAGCCGTCGATAATGGAGTGGGAGGACGAATGATCTGGTTGCTGAGCCTGTTGATTCTTGCCGCAACCTGGCACGCACCGGTGGCGGAGGTGTCGCGGGCCGCAGTCGATGTCGAGGATTTCGAAGGCTGCTCGCATGCCAAGACCGCCATCGCCCGTGCCGCCGC
>Ga0164313_10001676_pt1 | contig 19633 bp, 10 predicted proteins | sample GuaBasSedimGuay4_FD_113735 | JGI IMG/M metagenome (GOLD analysis project Ga0164313, IMG submission 113735) | Subseafloor sediment microbial communities from Guaymas Basin, Gulf of California, Mexico - Guay4, Core 4569-4, 0-3 cm | ecosystem: Environmental > Aquatic > Marine > Hydrothermal vents... | reverse complement strand
GGTTCCGGCATGGATGTTCTTGAGCAGAACGGGGCCGTCACCGGCAGGGTCATAAGCCCAGAGTTCATTCCCGTGGTCCTCGTCAAACCCGACGGTGATGAACACGCCATTGAGGATCGCCGCTTCACCGGTCGTGCCCACCTGGGTGCCCGGATACTGGGCGGATACGGGTTTGGTCTCGGCCACCGTTCCGTCACTTACCCAGATTTCATTGCCAGCGTCCGAGTCGAGCTTGTCAGACAGGAGAAACATCCTCTCATCCAAAACGATAACCTTCGTCGGCACGGGAGGATTCCCCAATGCCTGAGTTCCCTCGAAAGTGCCATCGGTCCTCCAAAAGCTTCCGGGATCCGAGAAGGGCGTTCCTAATTCACCGTAGGCGCTGAAGAAAACAGAACCACTGAACTCGGTGAATTCCGCCGGCCGCGAGGCAATCCGGCTCATCGAGGCAAATCGTTTGGTACCCGCTCCCCACGTGGCTTCTCCGTTGCTGATCCAGGGCTCCACCCCGGTGGTGGTGTCAGCCGCGCCGAAATACAACATCCCGCCGATTTCGGCCAGGTTCTGTGGATATGACGACCCCGTGAAATGGATATCAAGGAACATCGCGGTGTTGGCCTCAGTCCCGTCGGTCGACCACAACTCCATTCCGTTGACCCCGTCATCGGCGCCGAAAAATATCTTGCCGTCAAAGATCGCCATCCTGCCAGGGGAAGAACCGCCATCGGGGTTGATGTCCATGACCATGACGGTGCCGGCCTCGGTCCCGTCGCTCTTCCACAGTTCCCGGCCGTTGATCCCGTCGTCAGCCGAGAAGTACAACGTGCCATTGAAATCGAACATGTCATTGGGGGCTCCACTCGAATCACCGGAAGGGTCGATTTCTTTCACTCGCACCGTCCCCGCCTCGGTTCCATCGCTCTTCCATAGTTCGGTCCCGACTCCGGCATTGGCCTGAATGCTGAAGAAGACCACGCCATTGACCGCTTTCATCTTCAGGCTGTTGTTCCCCGCCCCGATATTGGGCCGGGTCCGATCGTCTGCAGTGATGTCCTTGACCATGACAGTGCCGGCTTCGGTTCCGTCGCTTCTCCACAGTTCCATTCCATGGACCACATCCGTGGCCCAAAAAAGCAGGATGTCGTTCAAGGCGGTTAACCCCAACTGCTGCTTGCTGAGCCCCGATTCGGTGCCGGGATAGATATCTTTTGTCAGAGTTGTGCCTTCGGGGGTGCCGTCGGTCTTCCATAGTTCCAACCCATGCACTCCGTCCTCAGCCGAGAAAAACACGGTGTCGCCGGCCCGGGTCAGACCGACAATGTCGGAATCTGTCGGGAAAAGAGACATGTCTTTCACCATACGGGGTGCCTCCGCCGCATACATTTGGAATCCCGATGTAAAAACGCCGACCGCAAGCAGCCAGCTGTAGAGGAACTGTTTTGCATTCATGGTCGTCATGTGGTTATCCGCGCATCCTCGTTTGGCTACTGGGTAAGGGATGTATGTGCTATGACTTGATGGGGCTGGATGCGTGTAAACAGGATTTCTAGTTATCTTCGAATGACTTATGACGCAACGGGAAATGTTCTCCAGAGCAAGAAGTGACGGGCATTCGACAAGGGATGCTTAGTGGTGGGTTGTTCGCGAAGGACAGCAGGGAGTTCGAAGGGCCTGAACGACTGATTGTAATCCACTCATTTCTCAGAGGGAGCGACAGTCTGACAATGCCGCTATGACACGGGATGGAAAACACTGCGTGGTCGTATTTGACGACCTGATACCTGCAATTGCCAGAAGGGGTTCGGGCGCCGAAAAGATGAGTCGATTGCCTATCCCGATCAGAGTTCGTAAACGCGCAGTCGGACAAAGACCTCGATCGCCCCGATGTCAGGCGGCTCGGCCCGAAGGGTAATCAGGTCGGCATCCCCATGGCTCGCGACTTTGATCACTCCGGACTCAAGCAATTCCCATGACCCGAGGTCAGTTGAGATCTGCAGTTCATAGCCCACATCGGTCATACCCCTGGCCCAGGGGAAGGTGACGGTCACACTGCTGATCTGGCCCTGCGCGTCATTCAACGGGAGGATTTCAACGGGATTGGCATCGACCCGGTTCGGACTGCCACCGTGGACGTATTCGCCAAGATTTGTGAGGCCGTCTCCGTCGGGATCCCCTTCGGGACCGCTGGTCAGGGGATCGGCCAGTTGTTCAGCCGTGAACTGCGCCTCCTTCCACTCCGCGAAGGAGGATGGTCTCAGGCCTTGGGCGCCGCCCACCTTCCAAAGTTCATAATCGTGAAAGTAGTCATCAGCGCTGAACAACAGGGTCTCAGCCGCTGTCCCTCGCTCTCCAATGACGCTCAAGATCCTCGGATTCGAGCCGGTGGATCCCGGATAGAGATCGATCAACAATTGGGTGTCGGTGCCGTCGGTGCTCCACAACTCCTCTCCGTGGGTTTCGTCTTCCATAGTGAAGTAAATGGTTCCGTGAGCCCTGGTAAACTGACGGATCGACCAGTATCCGACTTCAGCTTCGCCGGGCAGGGTGATTTTGATGCGCCCTGTACCGGCTTCAGTGCCATCGCTTCTCCACAGTTGAGTGCCGCTTGATAACGAGGTCTCACTTGCCACGAAAAGCATGAAATCGTCGCAGGCAATCAGTCCATCCAATCGGTACGCTTGCGAACCAGGGAAGACACCATTGATCATCTTAGTTCCACCAGCCGTCCCATCTGTCGTCCAAAGACCTTTGCCGTTCGTACCATCGTCGGCCGTGAAGAACAATGTGTTATGAAAAGAGACCAGGCTGCCGGGGCTCGAACTTTCCGTGGGATTGATATCCTTCACCAGAACGGTGCCCGCAGGCGTGCCATCGGTCTTCCACAATTCCGTATCACCCCACGTGAGTGCGGCTGTGAAATAGAGCGTATCGCCCATCACCATGAATCTCATGGGGAATGAGCTGTCCGATTCATTGATATCCTTGAAAAGGGCTGTTCCTGCTTCGGTACCATCACTGGTCCACAACTCCATTTTTACGACGTTGTCGTCCATGGCTGCAAAAAACAGCAATTCTTGGAATGCGACCATCTGACCGATGTACAAGTTTCGGGCTCCCGGAAAGATCTCCTTGACCAGGACGGTTCCTTCCTCCGTGCCATCACTCTTCCAGAGCATGCTATACATCGAGAAATTCTTCGCGGAAAAAAAGAGCGTCCCGTCGACTACCGAAAAGTTACCAAACTCGGTGTCAAAGGGATGGGTGTCCGTGATGTCCTTGACCAGCACAGTTCCGGCTTCCGTCCCGTCGCTCTTCCACAGTTCCCGGCCGTGGGTTCCATCATCGGCCGTGAAGAACAGGATCCCGTCCATCTTGACCATGTTCTCCGGATTCGACGCCGCCTCCCCTGGATTAATGTCCTTCACGAGGGCGGTCCCCGCTTCGGTTCCGTCTGACTTCCACAATTCATTTCCCGTATCCATCGGCCCACCATCCGGATCCGACGCGGCCACGAAAAAACCGACACCATCGATTTCAACAAAAACCGGATGGCCAGAGTTGGGGCCAAACTGAGAGCGAGTCGTACCGGCATGGATATCTTTTAGTAGAGCGGGGGCTGATCCCGCCGGGTCGAACCGCCAGAGCTCATTCCCATGAGCCTCATCATATCCAACGGTAATGAACACACCGTTCAGTTCCACCGCTTCGCCTGTCACACCCACCGATTTATCCGGGTATTGGTCGGATGCGGGCACCGACCCCTCCGGAGTCCCGTTGCTTATCCAGATATCGTCGGACAGAAAAATCAGTTTATCACCCCAAACGGAAATCTTTGCCGGATAAGCTGGGCTGGCCACTGGCACCACGCTTTGCGGACTGCCATCGGATCGCTCGCCATCCGTCCTCCAAACCGATCCCGTGTCCTCGGCGCCACGCGCCGTGAAATAAACGCGACCGGTGTACTCGGTAAATCCCGACGGGAGAGAACTCAGGTAGGGGTTTGGCTTGGCAAATCGCCGAGTGTCCGAACCCCAGTTGGGAAGTCCATTGCTCACCCATGGTTCCGGGCCTGTCGTCGTATCGCCGGCGGAGAAGTAGAGGAGTCCGTTTATCGCTGCCAAATGCATCGGATTGGATGATCCGGTGAAATGGATATCGAGAAACATGGTTGTGTTGGCCTCGGTCCCATCAGTCGACCACAACTCCTGCCCGTTGACACCGTCATTGGCCGAGAAAAATATTCTGCCGTCAAACAACACCATCTCGCGAGGGAGAGAATGCCCCTTGGGGTTGATGTCCATAACCATGACGGTACCGGCTTCGGTGCCATCGCTTTTCCACAGTTCGATGCCGTTCGTGCCATCACTGGCCGCAAAGAACAGTGTATTGGCGAATTCGAACATTTCGCCCGGGCTTGAACCACCCGAAGGATCGATGTCCTTGACCATGACGGTGCCGGCTTCGGTTCCATCACTTTCCCAAAGTTCATTGCCATTCGTGCCGTTGTTTGCCGAGAAGAACAATTTGTTCTTGAAAACAAACATGCCAGAGGGATTCGAATTACCAGAAGGATGGATATCCTTGACCATGATCGTGCCGGCTTCGGTCCCGTCGCTTTTCCACAATTCGCGGCCGTGGGTGCCGTCATCAGCCGTGAAGAACAGGACACCTTTCAGCTCGGTAAACCCCAGATTCTGGCGGGAGTAGAATGCCCATTCGGTCCCGGGATTGATATCTTTCACCAAGGCTGAGCCCTCCGGAGTCCCGTCGGTCTTCCACAACTCCAGCCCATGCACGCTTTCCTCGGCGGCGAAGAAGACGTTGTCGCCCGCTCTGGTCAGACCGGCCAATCCCGAGTCTGCCGGTTGAACGGTAAGATCCTTCACGAAACTGGGCACCCCGGTCGCACCCGCCTGGGATCCCAAAGTAAGAACACCAACCGCGAACAGCCAGCTGTAGAGGTACCGTCTTGTATTCATGATCGTCATATAGTCAGCGTGCGTCTTTGTTCGACTGCCGAACCAAGGATCGGACGAGTTGTTTGAGTTCCACCAACTCACGCTTCAACGTCGCGCTTTGACCACGGGTTGCGTCAACCTTCTGATTCAACCCCTGAATCGCGGCCAAGGCCACACCGTCAGCGCCCGGTCTCGTCGATATCCTCGAAGCAGTAGATGGCAGAGACCACTGTGGGCAATTTCGATGTCTGATCACGATCGGGACAAACATGATCAATTTTTCATCGGTGGGATATGGGAAATCTGCCCTCTGACCAGTTGGCGATTAATGCGTAAGAACAGGGCTTCTAATTGTCATTGAATGGTTTATCGAGCAACCAAAATGCCCTCCAGGACAAGATATGACGGGAATTCGCCAAGCGATGCTTGGCCGAGACCGCAATCTTGCGGAGTCATCGCCTGATTCCTGACAGATCGGGTCCGCCACCTTCGGTCAGGCATGGTCAGGAAACTGCGTCAGGAATTCCCTGCGGACTGGGAAACGGGCCGGCCCTGGCGAGTTGATCTCCAGGGATTTCATCGTCCCGTGAAGGAGCGGATTCCGACCACATCGGGGATGAGAAAAGCGGTGGATGAACTCAACGAGCAGGAACCGACGGACGGGCGGAAAACAAAACGATGGAGGGACTCATCATCTCCGCGGAGTCAAAAATGGGATCAGTCGATTAATCTATAATCCGGCTCTTTCCACAGCGTTGCGGGGAGCACGGTTCCCGGGTTTCTACTGCAAATCTGTAAAGATTAATCGACTGACCTGAAGTTACTAACGGTGGGCGATGCGGCCTCAGGCCTGCTCTTGAGATGCCTCCACTGCATTGGCGACGGATGTAAACCGGTTGACCGTGCCGAGTTTCGCGTCCACCCCTTCGCTGCGTAACAGCTCGCGCACCGAGGAACGCGCTTCCACCGCTTGCACCTGGATGCCAGTGGCTGTGAGTTCATCGGCCAGACCCGCAAGCATGTGCGCGCTGTAGATGTCCACATAGGGCGCGGCGGAAAGATCCAGCACGACAAGCCGGGGTGGCGTGGCTTCGGCATGCACCCGATCCACAATGGTGTCGCGCACGTGATCCATGTTGAAATAGATCAGGCCCGACTCCGGCCGGAACACCAGCACACCAGGAATCAGTTCGTTGTCCGGATGCCGCTCACGATCGGAGAACCGCCGCGTACCGGCAATGCGACCGAGAAAAGCGACGTGGGGCCGTGACGCGCGCCGGATCAACAGCACGAGGGAAATGATTGCGCCGATCATCACGCCGCGCAGCAGGCCTTGCCCGAGCACGCCGACGAGGGTAGCCATCGCCACGACGAATTCCAGCCGGGCACCGCGCCAGAGGTGCCGGAGAGTCGCGATTTTGACCAAGCCGGCAACGGCGACCAATACCACCGCGGCCAACACGGGCTGGGGCAATCCGGCCAACATGTGCGAGAAGAAGAGCACCACCAGCAGCATGATTCCGGCGGCAAAGACACCGGACAGGGGGGTGCGCGCACCCCCGCCTTCGTTGACGAGTGATTGCGACATGCCGCCGCTAACCGGAAAAGCGCGGCCCAATCCGGCGGCAAGATTGGACGCGGCGAGCGCGAGGAATTCCTGGTTTGCATCCAGCCGGCCGCCATGTTTGGCCGTGAACATGCGACCGATCGCGGCCGTCTCCACCGCGCCGAGCAGAAAGCACGCGAACGCCAGCGGCATCAAGTTGTACCAGTCGGTCAAGCTGATGGCCGGAAGTCCGAGGGCGGGCAGCCCTTGCGGGACTTCGCCCAGCAGCTTCACTCCGTGCGCTTCCAGGCCGAGCCAGTCCGAGACCACAATGCCGCCGACCACCACATACAACGCCACGGGTTGGTTTTTGAGAAAAATCTTTCCGAGCACGAGCACCGCCAGCGCGGTTCCTCCAATCGTGAGCGACATGGGATTGGTTTCGGACAGGTGCTGGAGGAAGTTGCCGCTGTTCTCCCAGAAATCGCCGTGGGTGCCGTGGATACCAAACAACTTGGGCAACTGGGTGCTGGCGAGGAACAGCGCGACACCGCACTTGAACCCGAGCATCACACTCTCCGAGATGAAATTGATGACCGAGCCCGCCTTGAACAACCAAGCGACGAAGGCGATAAGCGCCACAAGCAAGGCCGTGGCCGCCGCCAGCGCCCCGAACCGGCTTACATCGCCGCCCGCAATTCCGCCCAACGACGCGCCGACGAGCAGCGAAATGGCGGAGGTGACGGTGATGGTTGTATACCGCGAGCTGCAGAACAGCCAGAAGACCAGCCCGCTGAATAAACACGCGTAGAGTCCCGCCTGGGGCGGCAGGTTAGCCAAGGAGGCGTCGCCCAACCCAGCGGGCACCAGGTAGGCCGCGAGCGTGATGCCGGCGACTATGTCGCCCCGCAGCCAGGTCCGGTCGTAGGAGCGCAGCCAGGTGAGGGCGGGGATCGGGATGTTCCACCTTCCCTTGTCTGAAGGATCAGCCGGGGTTTTCGCATCGCTATTCATAAGGGTCCCAAACGTTGTTTGAACTTGATATACACCCAATCAGGTCAGGTCAACGAAGCTGCTTCGAATGGATAATCAAGGGATCGCTTCTTGATGTCTGTCCGTTTTGCGTCCGGTTGTCCCGGTTGATCGTTCAATACTTCTCCGGCACAAACTTCCGTCCCTGGAGCGAGGCCCGGTCGTCGTAGGCGCCTCTCATGGAACGTTTGGGCAGTTTTACCTGCTCGGACGGCACTTGCTTGTAGGGAATGAGGCTCAGGATATGACGGATGCAATTGAGCCGGGCGCGTTTCTTGTCATCGGAATGAAGGATGCTCCACGGTGCGTGCTCGGTGTCGGTGGCCTCGAGCATTGAATCACGGGCCCGCGAATAGGCGTACCATTTACTGCGCGAGGGCAGGTCCATGGGGCTGAGTTTCCATTGGCGCACCGGGTCTTCCATGCGTGCTTCGAACCGGCGTTTCTGTTCCTTGTCACCGACCTCCAGCCAGATCTTGATGAGTTGGATGCCTTCGTCCACGATGTATTTTTCCATTTCGGGACAGCGTTCGAGAAAGCGGGCGTGCTGTTTCTTCGTGCAGAAGCCCATCACACTTTCGACTCCGGCGCGGTTGTACCAGCTGCGGTCGAAGATCACGACTTCGCCCGCAGCCGGGAAATGCTGCATGTAACGCTGGAGGTACATCTGTGACTTCTCGCGGTCTGACGGGGCGGGCAGAGCGACGACACGGAACACGCGGGGACTGACCCGCTCGGTCAAAGCACGGATGGCGCCACCCTTACCGGCCGCGTCGCGGCCCTCGAAAACAACGATGACCCGCAGGCCCTTGTGCTTGACCCACGCCTGGAGATCAGCCAACCGGCCTTGGAGTTTGCGCAATTCGCTTTCATAGATCTTCCGCTTCAATGGTTTGGTGCTTTCAATGTTTTTCATATTCTTGAGGAATCAATTTGGTTGTGAGTTTCGGTGACTATTTCCGATTCAGGGCGTCCATTCGGTTTCCATGAGAACTCTTCTGCCAGCGAACCATCTGAATTAATTTCCGCCCGTTCCTGCGAATCGGTTCCTGAGTTTGATTTGTTCAACTGGGGGGGGGGCGTGGTTAACTCGATCCACTTGGAGCCGAAGAACCCTGGGCCGTGGCGTCGGCGACCGGTGGTGCCGGCGGGTTCTCAAAGCTCCCGCCCAACGCCAGGTGAAGATTCGCCCGCTGTGCCAGTTGCTCGCTCTGCACGTGCAGCAACGCCAGCCGCGCAACATACAGGTTCAACAGTTGCTGCTGCACGGCGCGCAGATCGGCTTGGCCGACGCGGTAACTCGTTTGTGCCAGTGCGAGGGCGCGCTGGTTTTCGGCCACGGTGCGTTGGAGGAGTTGACTGCGTTCCGCCAGCGTATTTCCGGCGGCGAGGACGTTCTCCACATCGCCGAGGGCGCGCAACGCCAGGCGGGCGTACTGAGCGATTGCTTCCTTTTGTTGAACCGTGCGGATTTCCACCTTCGTCTTCAGCGCACCGCCCTCGTAAATTGGAGCAATCAACGTGCCCCCCAAGCCACCCGTTGGATTTTCGAAATCATCCCTCAGTTGCAGGATATCGCTCTGAAGCGCCGCGATATTGGCGTTGAGTATAATCCGCGGCAAACGCGCGGCTTTCGCTTCACCCACGCGATTAAAGGCGGCGGCCACCCGACGCTCTGCGGCGACCATGTCGGGGCGACGTTCCAGCATTTCCAAGGGCAGACCGGCGGGGATGGGATCGGGCAGCAGGGGGAGGTTGGGGCGAGCCTGCAATTCAGCGGCAGGGTAGCGACCCAGCAGAAGCTCAAGCGCGCGCAGGGTCTGTGCGTGCGCAAGCCGCACTTGCCTGGCGGTGTCCTGATAGGTGCCCAGATTGGCGCGCGCCAACGCCACGTCTTGTTCGTTGCCGGGACCGATCTGCCAGCGTTTCACCGCCAGCGTTGCGAGTTCCTGCGCGGCTTTGACCATATCCTCGGCAATCTGAAGCTGGAGCCACGTCTCGCTGGCGGTGAACCAACTCTTCGCCATCGTGGCCGCCAGGGATTGCCGGCCAAATTCGAAGTCCGCCTGCGCCGAGGCGTAAGTCGCCTCATAAGCATTTCGGCCGTAGCGCATCCGACCCCAGAGATCCGGCTCCCACGAGGCACCGAGCGAGATGCCTTGCAGAGCGTCGCCGCCGCCCATGTTGAGACCGCCAACACCCTTCAGGTAGACGGAGGGACGGAGAGCGGCCTTGGCGAGTTCGACGTATTGCCCGGCCCGCTCGACGCGGGTTGCGCTGACGCGCAAATCGGGATTGTTGGCCATCGCTTCGACGACAAGGGCGTTGAGCTGGGCGTCGTCGAAGGACGCGAGCCAATTGTCCGCAATGGGGCCGGTGGCGGCGCCCGCTTTCCAAGCGTCCGTCAGCTCCAGGTTGGCGAGCGTGCCGGTTTGCTGGTGAATCTCAGCCGACGTGGGCGGCGCCTTAGTGGCGCAACCGGTAATGAAAACCAGGAACAGCGCACAAAGCAGGACGGAGAAACCGGCGAAACGCTCGTCCTCCCCATGAACCCTGGTTTCGAGTGGGTGTCTATTCGTGTCCATTTATGGTTTCCTCCTCAGTGGAGTTTGAGGATCAGCCAGTCGAGCTTGGCGCCAATGCGGACGATTATCTTTCGGAGGATCTGGATCGCGTGTCCGCTGTCGGTGTAGACCGCGCCGGCGCCGTGGGCGCCGGAGGCCAGGAAAAGATCCTTGTCCTTCCCGGTTATCAGCAACCGCACCGCCAAGGAGTCGGGCGGGATATCAGCGACGCCACCCGCGGTATTCATCGAGCCAATGGGCAACTGGCCTTGGGCCGTGGCCCACATGATCGAGTCTACTTTGCACTTCACGATCCGACCTGGATACATCTTGAACGCGATCTCGGCTTCCTGGTCCGGCTTGATCTTGCGAACCTCGTTCTGATGGTAAATGGCGAGAATCCATTGTTCATCCTCGACAAAATTCATCGCGGGCACCATCGGCACCGGGACTGCCATCGCGCCCGGTCGCAGGGTGAGCGCAATAACGGTGCCGTTGGCGGGCGCATAAAACGTGGTCTGGCTGAGTTCCCACTTTACTTGGGCGAGTTGCGCCTCGGCCCGGGCGATCTGGGTCTTGGCCTTGGCGACTTCGTCCTGCTCGCCCTCGGGCGTCTTGGCGGCCAGTTTTTCGCTGGCCTGCGATTCGGTGGCCACCGTGAAGGCGAGTTGGCCTTCTAGGTCCTGCACGTCCGCTTGGGCCTGCTCGTAGTCGAACCTGTTGCCTGCGCCGGAGTCGGCAAGTTCCTTGAACTGCTGTTGGCGCAATCGGGACAGTCTCAGTTTCGACTCGATCGCTTCCTTCTGGCCGGTCGCGCCCTTCAACTGCTCCTGGTAATTGCGCGAGGTGGCCTCAGCCGTGATCAGTTGTACGCGGAGTTGGGCCAGTTCCGCTTCGTAATTCCTGACGGCGATCTCGAACGGAACCGGGTCAACCTTGAACAGCACATCGCCCTTCTTGATCGGTCGGTTCGGCTCGACGGGCACCTCGATGACCAGACCCCGAACGGGTGGGTTGATCGGGACAACGTAGTTGATCACCCGCACGTCATGCGAGGAGGGCGCAACGATGTTCAGCAAGAGGATCAACACCGTCAGCCCGACAATGGGGATGGTGATAGTAATGACCTGACTGACGATGTTCCACGGCAGCCACTTGAACTTGAAGAAAACCAGCCAGGCGAAAAATGCGTAGATGCCAAGAAGTATGATTTCCATGGGTCAGGCCTTTCCTCCTTCGACGGCGGATTTGCCGGCCAACTTGGTTTCGAGTTCGGCAAGGCGTTTGCGAAGTTGCTGGAGTTCCTCCGCCTCATCTTTGTCCGGCGTCGCTTGGGCGTCGTCCTCGTGGCCGTGCGGCGCCACCTTGTCGGTGCCGTAAGCCTGTTTATACAGCACCGGCTTGGTGTAAGCCCACAGCCAGGCCAACGGCCAAAGCAAACCGCCGAACACCAGCGAAAGCAGGCACAAACACTGGATCGCCGTGGCCTGGGGGTGCTGTTTCTTCTCGGCAATCTTCTCCGGGAGGATGTGGACCAGGAGGAAGACCGCGATGCCCAAAAGTGGCGCGAAAATCAGCACCACCCACGAGAGGATGTCAGCCGCCTTGTCGAGCGCCTCGCCTTCGAACATCGAGGCGTGCGCGCTGGCGGGGAGCAACAAGAACAGCGCCGAAAGCGCGCCCGGCCGCCAAGGAGCCGTTTTCCGGCCGAAGGGGAGTTGATTAGTCGGTTTCATTCGTGGGTTGATCCTAGCTGTTGGTGGAATTGAAAAGCAAGGGCGATAGCCCCCCCCCGAAGCCTCCGGCATCTTGCGGATTGCGTCAGCTCTTTCTTTGGCCAAGGCGGCTTGCAGGATGGAGCATCAGGGGGGGCAGCCTGTGCCGCTCACCAAGATAGTCGAGTTGTTTCTACTTCCAACAGAAAAGGCGGAGGGGCCGGTCGGTAAGATTGCAGGAGATGGTTGAACAAGACCTCAGCGCTCGAGCAACCCAACAAGCTTACTTTGACCACCCCCAATCCGCAGCGGATTTACTTTCGATCTGACCAGCGGATCCCCGGCGAACTTGCCGGACAGGGAGAAATGGTCAGGAGCGTCTTTCGGAGACCTTTGGGTCACCCTGAAGCGACTCCGGGGATGATCGGCGCCACTCAGACCTTCGGAACCCTCATCCGGTGGCATCCGCACATTCACGCGTTGATTGGCCAGGGGGGTCGCCCGGTGGAACATTCGGCCCCTGCCCAAACTTGATCCCATTATGAAACACGCTTGTCTCCTGCTTCTTTCCGCCCCAGCCATTTTCCCAGAGGATTTGCGGAAATACCGTGGGCGACCAGGCTGAAAAATACGGTACACACCACTACCAGGGCTATGAGGCGACCACCTGGCAGGTCTTCATTCAGCACAATAATCACAAAAACAATACTGGCCAGACCGCGCGGCCCAAACCACCCCAGAAACATCCGGTTTGAAATGCTCTCCCCTGTCCCCATAAGCGAAAGAAATACCGGCAGCAGGCGAACGACAGTCAGACTGAGCAATGCATAAACAGCGACCTTCCAGGTAAACAAATCCAGGGTCTGGCTGATAACCGCGGCCCCAAATACCAACCATGTCACCAATGCCAATGTCTCGCCTGTACCTTCGGCCGACACTACCAGTTTATGGGCCGCGCCTTTGGACACCAAGCCAAACACCACGCCGGCCGCAAACGCAGCAATGTAACCACTGCCATGCAGGCTTTGTGCGATCGAGAAGCAGGTGAACGCCAATCCCACCACTGTGACCTGCTTCCATGCTTCAGTGACCCAGTTCCGCTTCTGACACCAGCCAAGCAACCAGGCACCGACCATGCCCAGGCTCACTCCGACGGCCAGTCCGATACCCAACTCCTGAAGAATGAGTCGAAGGGCCGGCATCGCCCCTTCGCCACCACTGTCCTTGGCCAGCGCGATAAACAGCAGCAATACCGGAACGCACAGACCGTCATTCAGCCCGCTTTCCACGTTCAAACCCTCGCGGATTCGCGAGGGCACGGCCTCGTTGGTTATGACTGCTTTACCGAGTGCCGCATCAGTGGCAGCCAGTATGACTCCGAGGATCGCTGCTTCATATAGCGACAGAACGTCGAACATAACGGCAGCAATCCCGAATCCCAATGCCATCACTCCCGGCAGGCCGAACAGTAACATCCTGGATGGAATCCGGAAATGCAGCCTCAGCACGGACATATCTGCGTTTGCGGCATCTATGAAGAGAATCAACGCCAGAGTCAAATCTGCGAGCACCCGCAAGTTGGTGGTGCTGGCATCACCAGCGAACCAGCCAAAACCCAGGGGGCCCGCGAGAATCCCGACAAACACAAAAACCATGGGCCCGGATATGGGAGTCCGTTCAAGGCCACCGGCGATCACGCTATAGCTGAAAACAATCAAGGCCAGGACTGCCAGTTCTATATACATATCAATTTCTCAGGGTACTGTTTCAGTCGGTAAACATCGAAGATTATGTTGATCAACAGGGGATCTCGGGTCTGCTGTGATGTCAACTTCATAGCCTCATAAGAACAATCGGGGAATTATTTAACCTTTTGTGAAGCAATATCTTAAGTCCAAATCAGGCCGTGATTTCAAGTTCACTGAAAATGAGGATGCAGATACGACTTGATTTGGACAGAACCTTCTGTTTTGAAACAGGCTAAATAATTATTGCACTGTTCTTAGAGGCTGTCCGAAAAGTGCTGAAGCGTGTCGCAGAGATTGATTTGGGTTGCTGGGCAAAGCAGGCGCGAGGCGCCCAGGCCCAAAGGCCTTGGTCCTCTTGCCCAACGCCGGCCACGATCCAAAGCAACTCTGCCCGATGGGTTTGGACAGAAACGACCACGGCGCGGCGTTCCATCCGAAAGTGATTGCCCTAAGGGGATACCCCATTTCGGATGTGCCTTGCGGCGAGGCCTTTTCTGGCCAGACGATACATTTCAGCACTTTTCAGACAGCCTCTAATGAGACTATGAGGTGAATCTTAATGGATAGCCTGGGACCAATTGATATCACGGTATTCGTATCCTACTTCATCGTACTGGTAGGAATCGGTCTTTATGTCGGGCGAAAGGGCTCAGCGACGAGCTCGGACTATTTCCTGGCCGGGCGGAGCCTGCCCTGGTACGTGGTCGGCACCTCCTTCATTGGATCGAACATTTCGACCGAGCATTTCATCGGGATGGTTGGCGCGGCCTACCTGTATGGGATCTGTGTGGCCCAGTGGGAGTGGGGAAACATTTTCTCTTTCTCCGTCCTGATCTGGTTTTTCATCCCTTTCCTTCTGGCCAGCCGCGTTTTCACAGCGCCTGAGTTTCTGGAAAAGCGGTATAATTCCACCTGCCGCCTCCTCTTTGCGATTTTTACGGTCGTCGCGAACATCACGGCGTTTCTGGCAGCGGTTCTCTATGCGGCAGCCTTGGGTTTGCAGCAGATGTTTGGCTGGGACATCTGGATTGGAGCAATTGTCATGGCGGTTTCAGCGGGCAGTTACGCAATTTATGGAGGCCTGAGGTCAGTTGCATGGACCGATCTGTTTCAGACCGTTGTCATGGTCTCAGGCGGAATACTGGTCACCATCCTCGGCCTTCAGGCCCTCGGAGCCGGTGAAGGAATAGCCGCCGGATGGAATGAGATGATCAGTCGCAACCTTGGAGAAGGAATAGCCTGGAAGGCTGCAATTTCAGAAATGGGACGGAATATCGTTGGTTCTGAAGAACCTTACCGGAGGCTCTCTATTTTTCAGCCCATGAGTCACCCTCTTGTCCCCTGGATAACCATCTTCACCTCATGGCTGTCGATCAGTATCTGGTACAATTGCATGAACCAATTCATGGTGCAACGGGTACTGGCCGCAAAGGATGACTGGCATGCCCGCATGGGCATTGTGTTGGCCATGGCATTGAAAGTCTTCCTGCCATTCATCATCGTCCTGCCCGGTTTGATCTATTTCGCAATGGAGCCCGGTATCACGGATCAGAAGACGATCGACCAGACTTATCCGGTTCTGATTTCACTGCTTGTGCATGCAGGCATGTCCGGGCTCTTGCTGGCCGCCCTTTTCGGTGCGATACAGTCGACCATTGACTCGGTGCTCAACTCGACCTCAACCATCATCACTCTGGATCTATATAAGAAGTTTCTCCGGCCGGATGCCGGGGAAGCTTCATTGGCGCACCTGGGCAAATGGATTTCAGCGGTCGTCCTGGCCGTCGCGGTGGTGATGGCGCCGTTTATCGGGAAACTCGGGCAGGGTGTGTTTGTGTATGTTCAGAATCTGTACGCTCACTTTGCTCCGCCCTTTGCAGCGATTTTCCTGGTCGGAATCCTCTGGCGCCGAGCGACCGGAAAGGCGGCGGTGACGACCATAGCGTGCGGCATGGTGTTCAGCGTGGCTCTTGAGTACGTGGTCTTTCCTTTCTATTCACTACCCATCGCGTTCACCCTCCGTTCTTTCGTCGTATGGGCATTCTGTGTTGCGATTCACATCGGAGTCAGCCTCGTCACGGCACCACCCGCGCCGCAAAAAGTGACGGCGGATCTGGTGGTGGATTGGCAGAAGCTGCAGATTTTCGGGAACCTCGGAGGACCCTGGTTCCGCAATCTGCTTTTCTGGTATTTTATGGCTGCCACCGGTCTGGTCGCCTGCTACATTGCCTTTTCCGGTCTCTTCCTCAAGTAACGGTCACGCATTAAGCCATGAAATCAAAGACGAACACATCCACAGGCTTCTCCGACCATGCAGCCACTGCCAGTTCGGTCTCCCGCAGGGCTTTTCTGGGATCAGTCGCAATTGGCTCGGCTGCTCTCGGGATACAGAAGATGGGCGTTTCGGCCGAGAAAAAGAAGGAGGTCATCCAAGGCTTTGAGGAGACGGCCGAAGATTCAAGCGCTGCCAACATATGGACGTCCGTCTCCGATCGACAAATCAGAGTGGGGCTTGTTGGCCATGGTTACTGCAAATTCGGGGTCCGGTTTGGATTTCAGGATCATCCAAATGTCGAAGTGGTGGCAGTCAGTGACCTGATTCCCGACCGATGCGCCGAAATGGCCAGGGAGGCCGGGTGCGAAAAGACCTACCCTTCGTTGGAGGAGATGGTAAAGGATGACACCATCGAAGCGGTGTTTCTGGCGACCGATGCTCCAAGCCATGCCCGGCATGCCATTCTCAGTCTCGAACACGGCAAGCACGTTGCGTCGGCGGTACCGGCGGTTTTTGGCTCACTGGAAGATGCGGAGCGCCTGTATGAGACAGTGAAGAACACCGGCCTCAAGTACATGCTGTTTGAAACATCCATGTTTCACACCGACCTGTATGCAATGCGTCAGATCTACATGGCGGGTGGACTTGGCGAGATCGTCTATTCTGAAGGCGAATACTACCATTTCCTGGGCGACGATGGTATCGGCTCATACAAGGATTGGAGAATCGGCCTGCCTCCACAGTATTATCCAACGCATTCCAACGCCTATTTCATTGCGGTGACCGGCCAGAGCTTTACCGAGGTTTCCTGCCTCGGGATGCGAAGTGTCTTGAGACAGTTTCAACCGGGAAACAATCGATACGAGAATCCGTATGGCTCTGAGGTTGCCCTTTTCCGAACGAGCTCAGGAGGCATGTCCCGGATGGCGGTCAGTTGGGATACGCCAGGTGACCATGGAGAGAAAGGCCGCATCCGTGGCCAGAGGGGATCGTTTTATGGGGAATATGAAGGGTTTGAGAAGGACCTTCCGAATCAGAGTCGCCCGGGTCTTCCCCCCGGTGTGGCCGCCGGCGGACACGGAGGATCTCACGGACGCCTCACGGATGAATTCATTACAGCGATATTACAGGACCGTGCACCGCTCATCGCCATTGACATGGCGCTCAATATGACAGTTTCCGGCATCGTTGCCCATCATTCGGCGCTGAAGGATGGTGAACTGCTGAAGATCCCCCAGTATGCGCTCTGACCTGCAGGTTCAGTTTTACTCAATAACGATTCGCCAGAACAGGCCGGGCACCCGGCTATCGATTTCAAGGAAAACGGTATCGGTTCCATCGCCATTGTCTTCGACCTGCTCGATGATCGTAACTTCACCGGGATCGGATTCTTCCCACCCCACCAGATCCGTCGAAACTTCATAACTCCAGCTCAGGGCCGCATTCTGCCGGCGATGATAGCGGATCGCGGACTGGTCGCCGACCTGAACCAGGGTGGGCAACTTTCCGTCATAGATCCCTTCAAGCGGATCACTGGTGAAGAAAAACTCGAACAGGTTTACGTAGCCGTCCGAGTCCGGATCGGCATCGCGTCCCGAATCAGGGTCGTCATCCGGGAAAAAGGTGCGGCTCCACTTGGTATAGGGATGAGCGGTGCTGAATGCCAATGACTCCGATTCCATGCTCTTACGTCCATCGGAAAGAACGACAACCCATTCGTAGTCGCGATCGAATTCCAGACCCGTCCACTCAAACTGTACTCGTTCACCGGAACTGGCTGATATCCTGGCGAGTTCCTCAAATTCCGGGCCGGCCACACTCAAATCGTAAGGCACCGAAAAGCCGGAGGGGTGGTAACGATCGACCCAGGGCGAGTAAGTGCTGAACTTGATTTCATCGGACTCGGGCGAAAAGGTGAGGATACGCAGGTATCCATTCCCGCCGTTCGTCCAGCCCTGATAATCCTGCAGGAAGGAATGCACGGTGTTCCCTAAGCGGGTGTCGGTGCGCCAGGCTTCTCCGGTGATATGACCCCCAAACATCAACTTGAGATTGGGATTGTCCCGCAGTTCGTCATAGATGGCCTTTCCGAAGTCACTCCAGCTTGCCGCCGGATTTATGAGATAGTGGGTCGTTATAATCCCCTGGCGATCGGAATGCGCCTTGAGCAGGTCGTCCGCCCATTCCAGGACGGCAGGATCAGCATTTTCCCGATACTCAAGTGAAATACTGATGAACCGATAGGAGCCAAAATCATAGAGTTCATAGTTGTTGTCATTGTTGTCACCGTAGTGGCCCCCATAATAACTCTTGTCCCGGAAATGATCGACGCCGAAGTAGTGATTGAAGAAATTGGTCGTCCCGTCGGGATCCCCCCTCGGGCTCTGGTCGTGATTGCCTACGGAAATGGTGTAGGGAATCCCATCCACCAGACCCGTGGTCACCGGGTCCTCCATACGGTACATGGCCTGGGATGCGACCCTCCATTCCGACAGGGATTCTCCGCTCTGGGTGACGTCTCCCATGTGGAGCACAAAGGCTATGTTCAGAGGCTGGAGGTTTTCAACGATCCAGTCCGTCTGGTCGAAGTAGATCTGTGCGCTGCCCCCATTGCGGCGCCCTGAATAGTACTGGGTATCGGGAAGTAGCACGACCGTGAAGTCCGCTTCCGGGAGAGGGAGTTTTCGTCCCAGAAAAACAACGTCGAGGAGATCCGAATTGGGGTCGGTTACGGTAACCTCAAGCACCGCGGTCTGGTCCAGATCATCGGCTCCCGGTTGTGGCGAATGAACGGCCTGCACTTCCGGGACCTGGTTTTCAGGGTCCGTATCATACTGCACATACAGTGCCGGTCGTTGGGAGACCAAGGGGTTATGGGATGTGAAAAAGGCCCAACTGTCACTCGTAACGGCCCTGATCATCCACCCGTAATTGTCTGCGCCATCCGCAAGTGCCTGGAGCGAGGAGATGTTCATCTCGACGTCATAAAACTGTCCGGCAGACGGGAAGGTCGTATGGAAATCGGGTACGAGTTCCGCATGGGAACCCCGGGCGATGCCATTTTCTCCCCAGGTTTCCGAATTCCATGTGCTCGTCTCATCCCAGGGAACGAGCATTCGGTGAAAGAGAATCGGATCATCGCTATCCGCCCCTGGGATCGTATCAAGGTAGAGGCGCAGGACAGCCCCGGTGATGCGGGCCCCGGGCGGAATCTGCTCCGGGTCGTCGCCTATGATTCCGTCAAATCCGAGGAGCGCCTGGAATTCATCGCGGAAGCTGTTCACAACGACCCAGACATAGGTATCCAGAGCGCTTACCGACGGACTGGTCTCGATTATACCAACGTCTCCTGTCCCATCGTATCGGTTGACGCCATTTTGAAACGCCACCGTTCGATTGCCAAATGGGCGATCATCGGTAACGGCACGGGCCAGTTCCGAGGATACGGCGGAACCATCAATGCTCGCGGAAACGCGGTAAAAGTATTCAGTAGCCGCCGCCAACCCGGTATCGGAATAGGATTCCTCGTCGGCTGGTACCGCATCCGTGACCAAGATCCAGGTGCCATCCCAACCCGTGCGGCGTTCGACAATGTACCCCGTCTCACTGTTCGCCCGGTCGGTCCATCGCAGATTAATCTGCGATTCGGAGACGGGCCAGGAAGTCATTTCGCCCGGTGCCGGCGGATCGGGCTGGGCCTGGATCACCTCGGCAGGTTGCGTTCGGGGCTTGGAATACCGGGCCCAGGGATCGGGTTCCGAATCCCCTGAGTCCAGGACGGATGCCTGCTTGGTG